>Ga0181466_1000259_pt1 | contig 19372 bp, 15 predicted proteins | sample InSIn4gowninarea_FD_119078 | JGI IMG/M metagenome (GOLD analysis project Ga0181466, IMG submission 119078) | Clean room microbial communities from NASA Spacecraft Assembly Facility at Jet Propulsion Laboratory, Pasadena, California, USA -... ... | reverse complement strand
AAGGGATTCGCCGTCAATCAGAAGGCATGCATCGGTCTTGCCACGAAGAAAGTCAAGGGACGAGTGCGCGAGGTCTTTGCGTTTCACTGGACGGTGTTAGCAGATGCGTTGCCCGAAAGGTCAGACTCGGGGTCAGTTTCCTGCTTACTCTTTGCGATGGTATGAACGTATTGACCTCGTGCCACTAGCTTCGAGCTCACAGCTACACAACGTGCGGTTTCGACCTTATCGCCGGTCAACATCCAGATCTTGATCCCAGCATTGCGCAGCAGCTCTAGAGATGACTTCACATCTTTCTGCAACTTATCCTCAACGCCGGTCACGCCTAGTAGTTCGAGGTCGTGCTCAAGATACTCTTTGACTACATTGGCTACAACAGCATCACGGTTGTTCAATGCCAATGATGCTTGAGCATGTTTGCCTGCAAAATCCCGGTACGTCTGTGCAGAGAGTTTCTTGCGACCGACAACCAGAGTCCGAAGTCCTTCGCGCGCCATATTTGCCGTCTCCTCATCTAGCCAATCATTGGCAGTAACAATGGACGACATGACTGTATCAGCACCCTTCTGGTAAAACCAAATTTCCCCGTCGTCATGATTAGGTGTCGATACTGGACCGTGGTAGAATTTCACCACAATGCCCATCCGCTTTCCCTCCGATGTGAAAGGGAACACGTCCAGTATACGCACCCTGACCACCACGTCACCGCTGTCGCAGGATTGCAAAGTCATCGACTCTCGGTCCCGTGACAGGAGCTTGAGACCGACCGCCTCGGTCCATTGTACGATGGCAATTTCATCAGGCGAGGATGCTTGGTACGTAGTAACTGTTTCTCCGTTCTCCTCCTCGGTGGTAGGTGTCACGTTGTGACAAAGAGCAAGGGCTAGCACAACGTCTCGGACTCGAGAACCAATCTCCCTTCGTGTACGAGTGGTTGATGTAAGTGCAGCAGTGTAGGCGGTGGATGGCGTAACAAGCGACGTCACTTCTCCCGCAAGTGGAGTGAAGCATTGACGCACATAAGATGAGACTTCGTCCATAGCCTCATTCGCATACGATACCGTGCCGACGTGAATTTTCTTCATCACCATTTCGTTCTGCGTGAGTGTGCCTGTCTTGTCGCTTAGGAGGTACTCGATGCGACCCAGGTCCTCTGGGATCGTGCTAGTACGCACTACCGTCCCTTTGATGCTCTGATCGTGCTCAATGAACCAAGCATACACTGACTTTCCCATGTCCAGGTTGACACGCAGACCAACCGGCACGATGGTGGAGAAGAGAATCAGAAACCGCATCATGTTAACGTACCATTGCCGGCCGTCCAGCACTTGAAATTTGGCGAGCGCCACGAGAATGAAGGACAGCGAGAGGGTAAAGATACACAGCCATTTGGTCAACGAGTTGATCTCCAATTCCAGTAATCCGGTCTTTGATCTGGATGGTGAAGTGGATAGGGCTTGGCGAGTTTGCGGACCAGTATACACAACGACTGCTAGCAGACTGCAGCTGGAGGCTACAACTGTGTTGGCCCAAATGGTGTTGTCGATCCCGAGGGGTGCAGACTGAGATTGGGCCGCTAAGGATGACTCCGCTTGTTCATGGGGATCATATTGGTGTCGAGTCTTGGGTGGCAGCTCGATAGTGCCGTAAAACTCGTTGACGTTCTTATCCGGTTTCCCTGCTACCACGCGAAGCCTTGTAAACTCACCCACATCCAAATTCTGGGTCAGAGGTGTAGTCAAGCGTAGTTTCCAATCTGTCTCTCCGTCCAATTGATCCGTCCTAATGAATGCTTCGCCAGAAGTTCCGTAGGTGGTGGTAGTATCAATTCGACCTTCAGGTTTTATTGGTCCGTCGATGTCATCACCAAGTAATGCAGGAGGCGAGTCTGGAGGCTCTGGATCTGGAGCTGATGCTACAACAGTATCGCTGGAGTAGCTTTTGAGAAGCACCATGTCGGCAGGTACTCGTTGGTCCTTGGCAAGTTTGACAACGTCTCCCACCTTCAAGCTCTTCGAGGGCTTCACGACTTCCCAGTAAGCGGAAGTAGCCAAGCCTTTGGTCGACAATCGCTGTTCCTCATGCTCTATATCTGCGAGACGATCCCGACCCGCTTGTTGCTTCTTCAAACGGGTTTTCCTATGCGAAAGCTTCCCCGGCGCGACACCATTGCCGCTGTTTTCCTCAAACTTCAAGACTGTGTAGCCCTCGGAATTGGCCTCTGCATCTCTCCGCCGGCGTGCAATATCATCCATGGCCTCTTTCCCCAGGGTAATGGAGATGACGAAGGCCAACGGTACTATGTAAGTAGAAAGGTAGCCGAGCCGTAGGGCGGGTATGATTTGGGACAGGGCAACAAGCAAGAAGTACATGTTGATGAAAAAGGAAAATTCGTTGTAAAGGGTGCGCGGCAGGAAGCTCCATGGGGTGTATTTTGCATTGGAGACGGCGTTGGCAGGAAATCGCGAGGTTTGCAGTTGGCCGACAGCGACAGTACGTTGGGAGGTTGGGTCGTGTTCCTCTTCTGCATCTTGGTCCGCCTGTGCACCGTGGCTGGGGAGTTGTATGGCTGCATTATCGGAGCGAGTGGAGGTGAGGAAGCTGGGAAGGCGGATGTTGGCGCCTAGTCGTGAGAGGGCGCTCGACTGTCGCTGTGGTCTTGGTCGCCCACTTTGGGATGAAGACGGCAGTAACGGGGCATCGTCGTCTGCCGACTGGCCATAGCTGCCAGCAGAATCTCGCTGTGGCCCATGATGGTCGTCTAGCAGCCCGCGTAGGTCCTCCTCTTGCGGCTCTTCCTTCTGCCGGTTTCCCCGCAGCCTACCCACCCTCAGACTCCTCAGCGGTATGCGTGCGCCGAGCTCGTGGTATGGTCGACGCTGGTCCTTGGACTGCGGGCGAGGCGGAGAGGCTGCAGAGCGCGCGGTGGAGGCCAGAGGGTCTAGTTCTTCGAGGTCGAGCTCCAGGTCCGAGTCCTCGTCTGGCGCATTCGGCTGATGGTATTCATGAGGGGCGGCCATGTCACGAGATCATGGCATTTGGGACGGTGTGTATGTGTGCAGTCCGGCTGTGGAGATGTGCAGGCGAGAAGGGTGGCCTCTTTCTCTTTCGGAGGTCTGCGGGCGTCGCGGAGGGTTACCTAGGTACTAACTGACACAGGAGCGTGATGGGGGACGGACAGATGGCCTGTATCAAAAGTATGCGAGCACCTTGCTGAGTCATGTCATGACTGAGGTTGGAATAGTAGATCGAGTAGATTTGGGAAAATAGTTCCCAGTCGTCGTCGCCTAGGTAGTCTGCTCTAGGTACTCGGCCCAGCGACGTTGCGCGTCACTCGGGCGGGTTGGCGCTAGCTTCATTAGTTGGATAGGGTTCAATCCATCATGGGCCAGGTACAGGAACAACAGCAAGCGGACAGGACCAGCTGGCCACATCTCACAACATCATACATCGTCTCCGACTACGCGCATCATCATGCAGACTGCCATTACGCCTGCTTCTTGACTGATCTCCTGGTGTCCTGGCCACTACTTACATAAGACGCCCTTGCGCACACGCGACGCTGATTGCTGGCCTGTTCTGCTTCTCTGTAGAGGTATCTATCGCCTTCCGGTGCTCTCCACCTCGAGAGCAGTCAGCGCTGACCGCCAGTCCAGTACTTCTTGATACCCCTTAATCATATATATTATAATTGTCAGCCACAATGGACACCGAAGACGGCCCAAACTTCTCATACGCATACGGCGGCGCCTCTGCCGCACCCTCGGCTGCCTCGTGGAATCCTGCATTGCGTCACGAAAAGGAGGCCACTCCAGCACAGCCTGCACAACCGCCAACACAACTACGGCCACAGTCAAGACCAGAATCATCGTCAGAGGAAGAAGAGGACGACGACGACGACGACGAGGAGGAGGAGGATGAGGATGACGATAACGACGATAGCGGCCCGGAAGACTCCTTCTTTGCACGTAATGACTCCGCAGGAGCCCCGCAGGACGCACCCCAACTCCAAGAAGCTTCGTCCGAAGATGCCCTAGTAACCGCAACACGGGCACTGGAAATCAAGGAACGATCAGCCCCGCAGGCTGCAGCGGATTCGAGTGGTGAAAGCGAATCAGAAGAGGAGAGCGACGAGGAAAGCTCGGAAGAGGAGGAGCAAGCCGCTGTCGAGGACCGCCCAGCAGAGAACTATGAGCATCAAGGCGAAACCACGGCGTTGGAGGAGGCCATGACGGAGAGTGTCAAGGTGCCTCTGGTTGCCGACACGGAAGCAGACGAGTGGGGAAGCTCTGGTGACGCTTTTGATTTTGGAGGAGCAGCCCAACATGCACCTTTACAGACTCCGCACGCCGAAGCAGTAGGCACAACGGTTGGAGATGCCGTCATTGGCAGCACAACTGTGGGTGGCAATGCTGGGGAGGACATCGACTGGGGCAACACAGAGGAGCAGGAGGACTTCTTTGGTGCTGGCACTGCTCAAATCGTGGAGCCAACGCAAGACGCAGATCTGACCCCAGGGGCACACGTAACAGCCTCAGACTCCCAACCTTCCTCCAAAAATGAGTGGGACCTGGATCTGGATCTGGATGATGATTTCTTGCCTGACAAGGTAGACGCACCAGTCTTTGAATTGAGCGACGATGAAGGCTTCCTCGAGGACGACTCTTCGGCTCAAGCCCAGCAAGCAGAGCAGCCGACATCCTCAAGTGCAACCACTGCCAGCCGATATGCGCCTGGCGTCAACCAGTCCGTTCTAGCGACAACACCAGCTGCGAATGGGTATACTCCGCGAGCCCAGCAACCGTCTCCGGCCGCACTAGCTTATAACGGCTTCGGGCAAAACCTGGCATATCAACAGCAGCCTACTCGACCTACCATGGCCGAACCGGCTCAGAGTTTCGCAGACAAATCAAAAGGAGGTTATGCCTCACCCTACGACATGCCCGACGACATTGTAACAACTCGAAAGCGACCTGCTCCGCGACCCTCGGTCCCAGCTGCACAACCAACCCCTCCGCCACCGCGAACGAGTAGTATGTCTTCAAGTACAGCGCCGCCACGCCCTGTTCCAATGTCGAACATGTCAGCTGCTAGTCTGTCTCCACCTTCTTCGAGTCACTCGATGCAAGCGCAAATAACGGGCAATGTACCTTCCCAGCCTCCATCATCGGCCAGATCACCTTCAAGTGACTTTTTCGCTGAGCTGCCCATAACTTCAAAGCCACGGCCGTCGGGACGCTACACACCTCAACCGAATTCGCCCGCACACGCACCTGCTCAACACGCCCCGCCACAGTTTTTGTCCAAAGAGCGTACGTCGTCTTGGTCGTCACTCAGAAATGAGGTCCTTCCTGATGCTAAACCCACTGCACCTCCACTTCGACAACCAGAACAGCTACCCATGTTCCCTAGTCAGCCATCGGTACCAATGCGAACAAACAGTCTTCCAGTACCTCAATCTGCCCCGGCACCTCCTTCTAACAGATATTCGCCCGCACCTCCGCCACCCGGTCCCTCTGCAAATGCACGATTTTCTCCAGCACCGCCAAACGCGCCGGTCATGAATGCGCGATATTCACCCGCGCCCCCATCAGGTGCTCCAGGACAGACCCATGCCCGCTATGCGTCTGAGCCACCCAATACCTTGCATCGGGCTCCGTCGCAACCATTCGCGCCCCGTACCTCGAGTCCTCTAGCATATCATAGTATCCCGCATCAGCAGGAGTCTGCCTCAGGATCAGATCTAACATCAACTCATCAGGTCTCACAATCGCTCGATGGGATGCCTCGTCCTCCTGTCAGAAGCCCTCTTGGCGAAGTCAGTGAAATCGAGGAACAGGAGGTGACTCTGAGCTCAAGGCCGCCTACGGCGGGAAGATCAGAAACTCCGCCGTTACGAAGTACTGCCTCATCAGTCGTTGGCTCCCCAAGGAAGAGAGCAAACCACACACAGCAATACCAACCCGCTAGCACAGCAGCTCCACCACGTTCTCATTCTCAGTCTCCTTCGACAGCCTTTAAGCAACCTTCACGGAGTCTATCGACTGCCGAGCATGCCGGGTCCGCATATGGTCTCATGTCGATGCCTACCGCGTACGGCGCACAATCGACGGCGCCTAGTACGGTGAATACTATCATACACCGCCGGCAGGCTTCTCTCAATTACGAGTGCATCGTCCCCGAGGATGAACGTGCCGCAGATCCACTTCAGCGATGGAGAGGACATCCCGTGTTCACTTGGGGCTTGGGTGGAACGCTCGTAAAAAGTTTTCCGAAGCAGATTCCTCGATATGGTGGAGGTGCATCGGCGCCGATGATGAAATGCAGCCCAGGCGAAATCAAGATTCAAAGCATCAAAGAAGTGTTCCCGTTACCAGACGACACTTCTACATTCCCGGGACCACTCAAAGCCAAGGGCAAAAAGAAGGAAGTTCTTGCATGGCTAGGACGCAAGATCGAAGCTCTAGAGACACACGCAAAGGAGCCTGGACTGGACCAATCGTTGAGCCAAGACGACTTCAAGCGACTCGAAGACAAAATCCTTCTATGGAAGCTGCTACAAATATTGTTGGAGCTGGACGGACGCCTAGAGGGGGCCGCTGCGGATGCTGCAATCAAGAAATTGCTCTCTCCTGGAGGAGAAGAATCTTCCAATGTCGATCAGGCATTTGCCACTGCGGCTGATATCGTTGGGCGATCCCGGTCCAATACTTCGAATCTCCAGGCAGAACCTACCGATCCCAAAGCTATCGAAGAATTGCAGAGTATGCTCATCAACGGCGACCGAGAAAAGGCAGTATGGCATGCAGTCGATCAGCGGTTATGGGGCCATGCCATGCTTTTGTCCTCCACTTTGAGCAAAGACATCTGGAAGCAGGTTGTACAAGAATTCGTGCGCAAGGACGTCAAGAAGGTTGGTCGCAGCAATCAGGCATTGGCAGTTTTGTACGAGGTTTTCGCCGGCAATCATGAAGACTGCATTGATGAGCTCGTCCCAGCATCAGCCCGCGCTGGCTTCCAGATGGTAAGCGCCGATGGAGGAGGACCAGCTCAGAACGCGTTACAGGGTTTGGACGAATGGCGTGAAACGGTGGCTTTGATCTTGAACAATCGCAGTGATGGCGACGTATCAGCACTGTTAGCACTCGGCAGGCTCTTAGCGCAGTACGGTCGAGTTGAAGCTGCGCATGTCTGCTTCATTTTTGCTCGTCCTGTGGTGCATCTCAGTGGTGTCGACGACACGCAAGCCGACCTTGTCCTCATCGGCGCAGATCATCGCCGGAATCCTTTGGAGCTCGGTGTCGACTTAGAGCCTGTTCTATTGACTGAGGTCTACGAATTTGCTTTGTCGCTGTCTTCGCAAGGAGGTTCGCATGTTGTACCCCATTTGCAGAATTATAAGCTTGCACATGCGTATCAGCTTGCTGAAAATGGGTATCGGACAGATGCACAGGCATACTGTGATGCCATTGCAGCCGCCATGAAAGCCACGACAAGGATATCGCCATACTATAGCGCAAGCTTCATCGCTACTCTAGACGATTTGACCAAACGCCTGTCACAATCCCCTAGGGATGGTTCTTCTTCTTGGATCTCGAAGCCTAGCATGGACAAGGTTGGAAGTTCACTTTTATCGAAATTCAATAGCTTCATTGCAGGAGACGATGAAGATGCTGCAACACAGCATTCTGCGAATGCCGAAGCCGGACCCTTCGCAAAAATCGCTGGCGATAGCCCGTCTATCACGCCTTCACAATCCAGCGCGGATCTTTATGGGGCATATTCAGGCTATGGTGTGCCGGCACAGCAGCCAGCATCCACCAATTCAAGATATGCCCCTGGCAACACTTATACACCGAGAACCTCATCGGAGCAGCAGCGACCTCGTTATGAGCCCCAGGGGCGACCCTCTATGGAGTCAACCGACGGCTCGGTCGGACGCGCACTATCTGATAGCTACATGCCCATGACACCAGCTTTTGGGTCGTATAGCCCCTCACAGACCCAGCTGAGCCCGCCACGTTTACAGGCTAAGACACAGTCTTATTCCCCACTTCGAGCAGAGCACAGCACCTCTCAACCTTCTTATGGCAATGCCTACCTTCCTACTACACCCGAGGGAGCATTGGCCCCGACGCCTACATTTGGTAGCTTTAATCGCCCCACGTCGACCTTTGATGGCCACGTCGCGGACGACTCAGCAACCTTCGGTGGATACAACCCTGCGCCAAGCACGTTCGCAGCTCCTGCTTATCAGCCATACAATCCGGAAGAGGATGACAAGCAAGAAAGACAGGAAGACCAGTTGAAGAAGAAGAAATCTTTCATGGATCTAGACGACGATGATGATGACCTTGCTAGACGCGCTGCAGCCCTCAAGATTAGTGGCAAGTCTGATGCAGACAAGAAGGCGGACGAAGCATTCCGCAAAGCTGCTGAAGCGGATGCACAGCGTGACAAGGAGGCCGCGGCGAAGAAGGGCGGTTGGTTTGGTGGCTGGTTCAAAAAAGATCCCAATGCTGCACCTGGACCCATAAAGGCCAAATTGGGAGAAGAGAACAGTTTTGTCTACGATCCTGAGCTCAAGAAGTGGGTGAATAAGAAGGGTGGTTCGACGGACACAGGCAAGCCTGCTGCTACGCCGCCACCCCCAAGAAGTGGTCCTCCCTCGGGTGCAGCCAGGAGTGCATCAGGCGGTGCAGCACCACCTATGGGCCCCCCGAGTGGGTCTCTACGACCGCCGACATCCAACCCTGGGCTACAACGTAGTTCTTCTATGCCTCCACCCCTGGCTTTGCCCGGATCGAGAGCTTCGACCCCCGGCCTACCATCCGATGCACCTTCAGATAGCGAAGGGCCGAAACCTCCGACACTTGCACGGCCTTCGTTTGGGGCGGCATCGGGACCACCTTCCAGGCCGAGTACATCGATGAGCAATGCGAGCAGTATTGATGACTTGCTTGGTGCGCCGCAGGCTAGAAAAGGAGCCGGGGCGAAGAAGAAGAAGGGGGGACGGTACGTCGACGTCATGGCACAGGGAGGTTGATGTGTTGTTGTATGCATCTATATGGCGTTTTGGTGGCATTGGGCTCAGGGGGTCGATGAACACACGTTCAAATCCCCGTTCACTTTTATCACATATGAAATGATAACTCGGCAATCACAGTCAAGAAATGCTACGCCCATGCTACTGCAGATTTCTACGAATGCCCCTTGGTTATCCCGATGCAGACTTTTACCTGATAGCTAGTTACACATTGGATAGCCTCCAAGACTTGTACAGTTACTCTGCAATTCGCGACGTACTTTGCGCTCTCCAGAAGCTGCCTGTTCGCCACAAAGCACCATGTCGTTCTTGATTATAACGGTTGTCACACCGGTTGACTTCTCTGCTCTGCTGCGGGCGTACGACACGATGAAGCAATAACCTGTAATTATGTTGCATCACCCGGAATGCATGTCACTGGGAAAGAAAAGCTTCTTCTTCATTGTAGACTTTGTTTCCATAGCGCTTGGGCAAAATGGCCGGCTACTCTATCCCGCTCGACTGCCAGCGATCCAGCTCTTCATGCTTCCACATTCAGAAGGTATCATTATTATCATAAAGTAATAGACGCTGTCCGTCCTCGCACCTGTACACCTAAAAGCTCGCATCCCTGTAGAATATTGGAAACGTGGAGTGTCGTCCAATTTCGGGAATAATCATCGTACCATTGTTACGATATCAGACGGAGATTCGACGTGATCGAGAATGGTCGAGTCGCACAAGGGTGGTACAGGTGCCTCCACAATCATTTACTGCTCATCAGGGTCCTCGGGCTGGTCGAAGAGAAAGTTAGCGGCCAGTTCCTCGTTCTTGTCACACGCGAAGTACGCCTGGATGACGAGATCTCGCTCAAAGCCAAGGCGACATAGGCGCTCAATAGCCTCCCTCTCTTCTTCGGTCACCGAAATGGCTTGAGCTCCAGGGGGCAGTGGTGCATCTTCGTCGGCGTCTTCAGCTAAAAGCTGTAGGAACTGTTCTGGGTTTGAGGCAATCATTTGTGCCAACTGAGGGTTTCCAGCTCCGACTTGTTGAAGAATGGGTTCAAGCATTTGCGGTTGCTGTTGTACAACCTGTCGTAGCTGCTGGAACTGCGGGTTGTTGCGCAAAAAGTCAAGACTGTTCTGGTTGAGCGCACCGGCACCGGCGCCAGCAGCACCAGCGCCACCTGATCGAGCACCGCCCGAACCACCACGACCTTGGCCGGCCTGGGCAGCGGCCTCGAACAGGTTGATGGGTTCGTCACCTCCGGAGGCAGCGGGAGTCGCACCTGTGCTCGCGCCGGTCGTAGGCGGAGGAGACGTCGGGGCACGGGCTTGCGCGGCTTGCGCCTGCTCTTGAAGTGCACTTTCTGGAATACCCTGGAAGCACGTTAGCACACAGCTGATTTGGGCCCGGTACTGCTTGTCTCACCGTCAGGAGATACTCGACCGCACGATCGGGGTTGAAGAAGGCAGCGCGCATGGCGCGGTCGATGTCAGCCCTTGCAAAACCCATGCTCTCCATGTTGGCAATTGCGGCCTCGCGCTCGCCGCCCATGGTCAAGGCGGATGGATCATTGAATTGCGTGCCGCCGGAAGCTTGCTGTGCGGGCGCAGGCGAAGGTGTGGCAGGCGCATTTTGGGTGGATGTCGACGAGGCAGAGGGCGCTGCTGGCGCAGCAGGAGTCTGAGCTACTGCGGGAGCGGGTGTTGATGGCGCTGCTTTACTCGAGGATGGGGCCGACGCCTTTGGCTTGGAGACCATGCAGACAATGAAGCCCTTTTCTTCGATGTTGTACGATTCGACGGTGTTGGCATCTTGCAGGATCTTGCCTGTACGGGCGTGTCAGCGACGGGGTTACGTGGAAGGCAGCAGAGGCAAGCTTACCAGAGTAGATGAGTTTCTGCTGCGGTACCTCCCAGCCCTTGTCCGCCTGGATCTTAGACTTGAGCTGGCCGATCTATGTGAAATGTCAGCCATTCATTCTGCGGTGGACGTGGAGCTGCGGCGTGTCTTGGTACCGTTTCTGATGGCTCGGCCTCGATGACGAACTTGTTCTGCTTGAGATCCTGCAGGGGCGTCAGTGGCAGCTCTGGCTATGCCATAGCCCTGTGTTTGTGAGAGTGGCGTACTTTGAATGTGATCTTCATGGCGGCGGTTGATGCTGGGTGAGGTTGAGGAAAGAAGAGATGAGCTGGGTCGGGTGGGGTGGCTGCTGCGAGGCGGGGGGGAAAGAACACGGGCAGCTTTAGGTGAGGACACTCGTGCTGTATGGTTACTTGTATGAGTGAGGGGCAAGCAGAGGAGCAGAGGGTGCAAGGTTTGCGCGTGTGTTGTTTGCTCAGAGGAAGGCAAAGGTAAAGGCAAAGGCCGCAGCGAGCGTTAGGCAGACTCCCGATCTCTTGTCGTCAACCGGCCCGCAGCGAGGCTGAGAGCGCGCCACATCCGGAGACATATAACCCCGCTCCGGGAGGAAGATGGTAGAAGGAGTGATGAGTCATCAGCTCTCCGCCGCAGAACTGGTTAGTCAGCAAATCCTCAATGTTGTTCCCAATCGGGCATGGTTCCAATAATAGGTTGATTGGTGCATGTGATTGCTGCTGAACAGGACCAAACTCAACATCACCGCCTGGCCAGCCACACACGCCTTCACTGCGCTCAATACACTTCCATGTGTTTCAAGGCCATGGAGTCGCCGCCAGCCAACTGCGTGACACGAGGGGCTTTGTTTCACGGCCATGCCAAATACTGGCGTAGGTAGGACATGCAGACTGTGCCACCGTCGCCTATTGATATGCTGTGGCCTCTGGAGCACACATGGGAGACTATCGACGGTGCGACCGACATGTCCACAATCTGCATATTGAAAGCGCTTGCTTATGGTGCCAGCTAACTCTACGCCTCCCAGTGGGCGGCCGAACGCGTGATAATAACAACAAGCTTGTTTGTTGTTCTCTGCCAAGCAAAACTCCAAAACAACGCGTAGGGGAAATGAAATGAAGAGCTAAAAATCGGCGCATCTCCACAACACAAGACAAACTTTGACAGGACATCCTTACACAGCCGCCATCGGGGTCTAGCTTACGCCTCTCTGCCATTGTCTGCCATTGGCCGCTTTGGCTACCTTGTGTCTCCTGTGCTTTGAGGTAGGTAAACGTCTTTGTTCCGCTCTCCTGCCTCAGTCCTTAGGCAGGCTCAGCGGCCTGTCTGCAAACCGGCTTCCTCAGCTGTCGCGCCCGCTGCTGCATCTGCTGTCCGAGTGTTGCTCGGCCATGGCTCAATTCGGTAAGCATGCGTCCTTGGGGTGGTGCAGCCGGTTCATTGTCGATACACGGCTGCGTATCCAGCATTGTAGTCTGGGTTAATCCATGTCGCGCTTCATGTCGTCCAACGCGTGTTACAGGGCACCCAGTCCACAAAACAATGGCACAATCAGCTTGCTGTCCGCCTTCTTCCAGAATTATTATTATCTCTCCTGCGTCCCCACACCTCTCTGCTCTATTGTCGCGCTGTGCTGCTTCGCTCCCACCACTCGCTTTCCCTTCGCTCCTCTGCCCACTGTAACCAGAGGCCCGAGCAAGACTGCTCATCCGGCTATCGCTCGCATACATCCATACTGTGTGGCCTAATATTCATCCGGGCCAGTCATTAGCATCAGCCACGCCCCGTCAACGGCTCGCTTCCGGATCAGGCTTTCGCGTCGCCTCAACCGCGCTGCACTATAGTAGCTGCAGCTATACAACCGACCATCATTTTACTTCGCTCCCACGAACGCGTTCTGCCTCGCGCGTATTCGTCCCTCGACGTTCCCCAGCAACAACAGCGAATCGATATCACTATTTGCTTAGATTGCCCACGCAATCTTCAGCAGCAACCACTGCTCAAACCATCGAATTTTGACCCGCCAAATACCTCCGAACCACGTACTGGATTCCAGTTTGGGATTGAAGGGTGCTGTTGTAACAGGTCGCCTTAGGCTGAGGTTTGCCCTGGCCAAGGACCTTACACCCTCAATCTTTCTTTTCATTTTCGAACCCGTGTGTTTGATTTGGCAGTTGATATCATGGTTCAATCTCACCAAGTCCATCTCTCTCTCGTCGGTGCTGTAGCATGGTCAAGCACAGCTGCGAATACCGTCCTGTCTATTCTGGAGGCCGTTTCTTTCTCTGGCCCTCGAATACCCTTGGCACCACTTTCGGTAGCGGCAAGTTCTTTGGGCGTCCTATCCCTCTGCTCCATCGGATTCTCTACATTCCAGCTCGCCCGACGTATACATGGCGTCAAGGAGCGCTCAGCACAAGCAAGAAAAGTTCTTCTGGGCGTCAGCATCTTGGTGTCTGCAGTTGCCTTGCTTGTCTCTCTTGCATTGATTATTGAGATCAAAGCGAGTTGGAGGGAACTCACCGCCACCCCATCAGATGTGCTGGTCTCGGATTGGAACAGTTTTGTATCTGGCCAGGTAGCGATGTGGACCGTGTCTTGCATCGGTCAAATTGCATTGTTCTCATCGCCGCTTTGGCGTCAGAAAGCGCCAATAGTTCAGCCAGTCACCGTATCTGGTCCACGCGACTCGGTAATGTCAGAATTTCGACCTACACGACCCGGCAATTTGTATCTGACGGAGCCGGCACCAAACACCTCAGCGTTGGGTGCGCTGCCTTCTCCTACCTTCTCCACCAGGTCATCACAGTCTCTCAGGTCGTTTCGGAAATCACTTCGACACGTGGTCCGGCCGGTAACATCGCGCACCACCTTGGTCAGTCGAGCTTCTTTTTCACGCGATGCACGTAGCGTTTATTCGGATCGCCATTCTATCGACAATGTCTCCCATTCAGACGGCTTCGACAGCTGGGACACAAGCAGTGTCAGCTTGCAAGCCCGAGATGCGGTTCTGCAGACCGCACCATCAAGAGGCACGACTTTGGAACCCATCCCTGGTAGTCGACCAGCTTCGCCTGCTCGCGCGCTGGACGGCCCTTTCCTATCTGGAGTCTCAGAAGAGGATGGGGAAGAGCTGGCTCGTCCCCCACGAATGATGCCTGACACATCACGGCCACCCAGTCCTGCGGTTAGCGAGGCACACATACATCCCCTCTTCAGGACAGAAAGCCCTACGCCGCCACCAGCAACACCAGGAACTAGTATCGTCGCTAGCCCTCTGGCAAATCAGGCCATTGCATGTCCAACCCGACCCTTTAATCGCATGCGGTCAAATAGTCGAGCTGCGAGCCCCAGCCCTCTTGTTCATTCCCAGAGCTTCACGCGCGACCGGGCCATGAGCCTACCGTCTCGCTCAAGAAGTGTCTCTCCTCCGAGTCGAGAGATGACCCCGCCCATTCCCGATTTCGTGCTCAACTCCTCGCCACGAAGCAGTATGAGTGGCTCTCGAAGAGTCAACCTTCAACACTCACCCGATCGGTGAAATCTCTTCTGTGTAGTCTTGTAGATCGTCCGTCTTCTTTATTTTTGTTAGCTTGGACATTCACAGTCACGCCTATGCCTTGATAATCTCATATTTGCGTTCTTTATGCAACACGATTCCTTATTTCATTGTGGATCAGGATTCATAGCATAGCATATGTTTTCATTATCAGCTCTCACCTTCGCAGGTTTGATTGAGCAATTGAGCGTTCGGGTTTGGCGTCTTGGAGCTTTCTTCGGCCTGTACTGGGTTGCATGGAGATAAAATATTCAGTAGTAGCATTGATTTGTAGACGGTTGGGATAGAGGCTGACTTTGGGGCTATTCAATTCGAATAAATCCCTGTGCGGCTGGAACTTGGAAAGTCGCCTTCGAACACATTCATCTAAGGATTCCAATTCAAGTTACTTGTCAGCTGCAGATTGCAGCTCTCACTTGAGTCTCCATTCACACAAATTGAAAAAGAATCATCTTCAGCCCTTTTTTTCTGATCTCATGATAACGTCAAGAGATACAAACCATAGGCGAACCGAGACAGGCGACTTTCATAGTCGAATTTTACGATCTCCTTTGCAGCAAGGGGCGTTTAGGCGCCATCAAATTTCTTGTTACGTCGAGGAAGCGCCCGACGGTGGATCGCCCCGGATTGGCGTCACGGCTAATGACGTGCGATCTGAAACTTTGATGAAGCAATCCAGGGACTTGTACAAAATATCAGAACATGTTTCTGGGAGATGCGCAAGAAGATGTTCAATATTGTACACATTGCGACGATAAGCCGTCCTGCAGCTGTAAACGATATCCATGTGTAGCGGACTAGAATGATGTGCAGATTGCACGGTGCCAAGATAGCATGATGCAGCATTCACGAGAGGCGGTTCAGACAGACCATACCCGTACAGCGATGGTGCATTTACCGGGCACTTGTGCTGCAGTAGGAAACTGAAAGTCATCGCTCAAGACTGCTGTCCACCGCGTTGCCCTGTTATTGTGTAGTTGGCGCAAATGCTGCGTGAAAGGGAACGCTGTGATTCGTGGCAATCCGTCCTTGGCATTCCCAATCGGGTTTGAGAAGGCTAGTCTGGCCTGGGGATCCTGTCGAGAGCTTCATCCTATGCACTCAGCCAACCCGACTTGCAACCCCTTCGACGGTCCTCAATAGTAGGTCATTGAGCGTCTCTCGCTTTTCGTCTTGGTATTCGAATCTTCCTTTACGGCAACTCGCACATACTGCGTCATAGAGCATTTTCTTGCCGGGGTTAGGTAGTCTTGCTCCAAGGAAGGAGCAGTTCATCAAGGTCGATAGGCAGACAAGCTGGAAAGAAAACAGGGGTTTTACAGTTCCAGCTCAGATCAGGTCGACTGACTACTGAATGCGAATGCAGTGACTCGGGCTTCACAACACATTGTCAAGCAAGTCACCGTCGCACCAGCGAACGCAGGCCTACCTGGGTGAGTGGAATCATGTCTACGAGGCACCACTTCTGATTTTGCAAACCATGCTGGCTTCTTACTTCTATTATCGCCTCTTGCAAGTCACTGCAAGTTTTCGATAACTGGGGTCCGTGACACCAGCCTCTGATCGCATCGGCTGACGACTCCTGCATAGACTACAGCGCGAACGAGCCACTGGTTACGGATTGGTACTTGGTAGAGCCCCGCTACAACGCTTGAGTTTGTAAGTACATGCGTTTGCTTTTCTGTTCAATAGCAATTACCATCCTTGCAATCTACTCACGGGCTAATGCTAATGGGCTGTCCAGGTGCTTTGGCCAGAAGTGCAGCTCTTGCGCTGCCCGAGGACAATGCCGCCCAAACGCAAGAACAAAGGTCCCACGACGCCACGACGTACGTATCTACCTGTTCCCAGCGCTGGATACACGCCTTGGTTGGACTCGAATGCTAACATGTTGCTTGCTTGGCACAGCCGCGAACAGGCATAGCGCTGGTCCTAAGCGAACAGCAGCTGCGACAGAAGGAGCGAAGAAGATGCATGTCTCGCGCCTTGCACCTTCCGTCCCCTTCCAGATGACAACCCGCCACGGCGCAAAGACAACATCCAGCCATACTAGCCCAGCTGCATCTTCGAGCGCCAGCTCAGGCAGTCGTCGCAGTTCGCTGCATCATGTTGCGCAGTATGAGCATCCCCCGTCTGACCTTGAAGATGAGCCGCCAGCCAAGCGCAGCCGAACATTGACCGATTCTGGTTCGCCGCAAAGGTCGAATGGTTCTGTCCACAACAACAACATTAACAACCGCATCAGCCCCATGAATGGCACCCAAACTCCAGAGCCGCACGAATCCGCCGCCGGTGCCACCTTGGCGGCGCCAAAGTCTGCGGCAAAGAGGAGGCGCGCATCAGACGACTCGACACAGTCCAGCAAAACAATGGGCGCCCGCCCAAATGGTCTTCTTACCCGTACCCAGAGCGACGTTTCTGAACAACAGCCGCGCAAGAAAAAGCGCAAAACAACAGACACCTCCGCCGCCGACAGCGCCGACCACCCTCCAGAATTGACTGATGCCAGTACTGCTCCTAACTCACCTGAGCAAATGCCTGAGGTGGACGGCAGTCAAAGCCTTCAAAATGTCCTGCCGACCAATGGCGATGCCCCTGCAAAGTCCGGCAGGCGGCTGCCCGGCCGTCGACGCCAACCGCATTCGGACATCAACATCGAAACTGATCTACGCCGACAGCTGAACCTCAAGATGGGCTATCGCAGCCTCGCTAAAGTTCAGAAAGCCTTGCTAGAAGAGTTGTCAAGTCGTGCCATCCATAACCTCGAAAAGGACCCCGACTACCATGCACGGTGCCCGGAGTATGGGCCGCTCATGGCCTTGCTAGACCAACGTCGCGATGGTCGTTTAGACCAAATACATGCTATGCGAACATATCGGCTTGAGCAACTAGAACGCGTCCGCGTTGCCGAGGAGCGCATACAGAGGGAACAGTATATCGTATGTTCTCTGCCCTAGCTTCATGTTTGATCTCGTAGCTGAACATTCTCAGAACCGTTTCCAGGAGCTTCAGGACGATTTCTTGTTGCAATGTTACTTTCGTATGAAGCGAATCGAGCGGGAGATGAGATACCAGGAAGTAGATGCCACTGACGACGAGGTAAGTAATTGTGCTGGGGATCCTCACAGAATGACTTAACACATATCAGGATAACGTGCTGCCTCCTACTTACACAGACGAGCCGCACCATGCTGTAGATGACCGACTCGGCTCAAAATTTGCTTCTCGCAGCAGAGCCTATGTTGAGGCTGACAAAGAGCTCGAAAGGGAATCAGTGCGAAGACGACTTGATCAAGCTCGCACTAACTTCGTCAAAGAAAATGTCGATGCCGACGACTCAATCGAAGACTCTCCAACTGGTTTCGCGCTTTTCACTGGACCGGATCGAGTGGAGGCTGTTGCGCATTACAATCTTGCGAGCCTTGCTGATGCCGCTCTCGAGGTTCAGAGACCGCCGTCGCCACAAGTAGAAGCTCCGAAGCTCCAAATCCTTCCGAATGAGCATGCTTCGTCGCTCATGTTATTGGCAGAACTTTCAGCGCAACAACTCATGACAAATGATCAGCAACCCTCGCGACCCAATGACCAGCAAACGCAACAAGCTCCTTACACAACTTTGGAGCCGTCACAGCAAGATGCTACACCAGAATTTGGGCCAGAAATCACCAGGAAGGCGTCACCAGTGCCTGTTTCGCGTGAGCAGCCTTTGCTCCTGCCGTCGCAAGCCGCTCATAGCAGTACGGTCAAAGATGTCGAACCAGCTGAACCGCACAGCAAGGAGACGCCACATGTGGATCCCAAGGGTCTCGGGGAGTCACAGGACGCTGGCATTCCCAAACAGCCGACTCCAGCAAGACTATCGACACACAGAATTATGGACATCTTGAACGATGATCGAGAAGTCCCCGTTTCAAGAATAAGAGAGTCTCAACCACCAGCTCCAGAGTCAGGAACTCCATCGTGGCGAGAAACTGTTTCTCAACATGACATGCAATCTCACAGCACTCCAGTTTCGTTAGAGAATCCCACATCCTTGGAAGAGCCGCCCGTTGATCAAGCATTGATGGATGCCCTTGAAGCACCAGCGACTTTACCCAGTAATCCTCCATCATCACCTCCCTCGAATCCTCAATCATGGTCAAGGCCGAGTGTGGTATCGTCGAAGGAACCCGAGGAGTCACTGCGCCGAAGAGACCCATTGCAAAAGATCAGAGAGTTGTTGGATAGAAAGGCACGCGAGCTTGGTAGAGAACCTCCCGATCGTTCGCAATATTGGCGTGGACCATCGGCGTTCAAAAGCATGAGCGCCCAAAGCTCACATGAGCGATCAGAAGTAGCTGGATACGATCCACAGCGACCATCGACTGGATTGTACGATGCATCGCCTAGCGCTGCACCTGGTTATTCTTCAACATCACGCCGCGAATCCAAGGATGTAAGTACCCCCCACTGGGAACGTGACGATCGACGAATGAGCGGATCTCAAGCACCCCATCAGCCCGCAGCCTCGCCGTACCAAACCAGTGCTCTTCCAACCTATCACGGGGAGCATCAAAGGCCAGGCCCGACTCCACCCTCGCATCAAGGTCCCTTCACATCATCCGCTGGGTCTCTACCGCTCCCACCTAAGCCACCCGGTCCTCCACCATCAGGTCCTATCAACTTTCGCTTCGCGCATTACGATCCTGCCCCGCCGCGGCAACCGCATCCTCCGCCTTCTCCAAGCTACCCACCAGCTTCGACATCGGTACCTGTAACCCCTCAACCTCAGTACACTCCTGCGTACAGCGGTCCTCCAGTCTATCCAGGCGGATATGTACCGCCTCCTGGTTCTTTTCAAGCACCCCCTCCTCCATCCAGCATGCCCGCCTATCCACCTTTGAAAATTCATCAGTATGGTGGGCAGC
>Ga0181466_1000257_pt1 | contig 19424 bp, 17 predicted proteins | sample InSIn4gowninarea_FD_119078 | JGI IMG/M metagenome (GOLD analysis project Ga0181466, IMG submission 119078) | Clean room microbial communities from NASA Spacecraft Assembly Facility at Jet Propulsion Laboratory, Pasadena, California, USA -... ... | reverse complement strand
CCAGCCGCTCGGCGCGTACCTGCTCGGCTTTCACGTTATCGAGTTCGAGTGCCTGTACAAATTCAAAACATTCCGGTTTTCTTTGTTTCAATGCTTCCAGCAACCGGCTGACATGTACAGTTACGCCTCCAATTGGCGGTGGAACGCGGCCGATAATCAGAACTTTATTCATTCGTTTCCGGGAATGCATACCGGCAGCTTTTTGCATAAAAGTACATGCCGATCAGCAGAACAGGCGCTATGCAGTTGATCGTAATGCTTTTGCCGGGAATGAGGACAAACACGCTGCCAACGGTATGATTAAAGATCAGATAAAAGATAAAACTGATGAGCAGAACAACGCGCCTTTTATCCGTTTCAATGATTTTCCACAGCGAAATGCCCAATGCGGCCAGAATGGCGTACATATATAGTGCACCGGAAATGCCGGTTTCAGCTAGCAAAGTGTAAAAAAGGGAATGTGCCTCGCGGTAACCCGGCCCAAGCAGTTCAAAACTTCCGGTTCCGTTTCCGAAAAGCGGTTTCTGAAGAAAAAGATTACGGGCGATTGCATGAATTTCTGCCCGTCCGCTGATTTGCGGCAATCTGGAAATGAGCGCATGAATGGAAGTAATGTCATCAAACCGGAGTCGCCAGAAGTACGTCATATCCTGATTATTCAGGAAAATCCGGATTTCATTGTTGTAAATTACAATCGGCAGTACAAGTAAAAGCAATCCGTAAAGCCGGAAATAATTACGGATGGCGCATATTGTCAGAAATAAATAAGGTATAATGATGAGCACTGCGCCGCGTGAAAACGAAATGATCACAATGCCTGCAAAAATGAGAATGAAGACGATCCGCGTAAGTTGAAATTGATTCGTGTTGCTGCTGAAAAGCAGGACAAACGGCCATAACAGAATAAAATAAGCCATTGTAACATTGGTGTCCGTAATATTTCGGGTAGCAAGCAAATTATCCGAACCCTTGTAATCCGCGCCGGCAAATACAAGTCCGAACGTTCCCAAGCCTAAAATGATAAAAAGCAGACAAAAGTATTTTTCCAGTTCCGTTCTGAAATCGACCGCGAGCGATGCTGCTTTGAAATACGCAAAATACATGGGCAGCGTAAACGCGTAAAGCAGAAAACTGCCCAACACTATTTTATCAAGATTTGGGGAAATCAGAATGAAAAAGCTGTGAAACGCAATCCAGGAAATCAGAAACAACTTTTCTTTGCGTGAAAGCAGAACGGGTTTGTTCAGGAAAAAATACAGAAAATACAGGTTTAACAAAATAAACGGAAACAGCCGCCAAAGCGAATTGGCACCTGCGGAAAATGAATATTTCTGGAAAAGGTGAATAAACTGCGTAAAAACCGGAATGCTGACGACGTGAAAAAAGCGGTATTTTGATCTTGCAAACAGGCAAAGAATACAGTAAATGAAAAATGCAAGCACAATTATACTTTGAAACCTGCTTTCTCCAATGCGCGAAATTTCGGAAAAGACCAGTTCACAAATTACAACGAGCATGACGGAAATAGCCGATTTCCTGAACATTTCGGCAATCAGTTCAGACATCTTTCAATTGCAGACATGGCGGTAGAAACGGATTTCGGCTCCTTGTGAAAAATGAAAGGTTTGACTTTGCTGAGATTGTCACATTCTAAAAAGTTTGTGAGAAAAGTATCCAGTGCTTCAAATAATTCCGGTTTGTTCGTAACCATTTTGTCAATTTTCAACCTGTTCAGCGGAAGCTGGTGACTGTAATCGTAAAGCATGCGAACGGATTCGGAGTAAGGCAAAGTGTTATTTCCATCGTAAGCAATGCTGATTATGTGCTTGTTACAAGCAGCTGCATCCAACCGCATAGTTGACGCGACATTCACGCAAACATCACAATTCCGGATCATTTCGGATAACGAATCCAGAAAATGAAGATCCGGCATCCATTCCGCTGAGCGTAACTGAGTTGAAGCAGTATGCTCATCCGGATGCCAGATACGGACATTTTTTTCATGTAAAAACGACTCATATAACTGGAAATAATCTGCCGGATGGCACCTGACAATCAGCACCGTACTTTTATTCTGGCGTATGTATGCAATCAAATCCTGCATGACAGCGATCTGATTCGGGAAAAGTTTACAGGAACTTGTAGCAAAAAGGATGATTTTATCAGAAGGTTTTATATTGAATTTTCTTTTGAAATCTGTTTGCTGGCTATCAACCGGAATTTTTCTGAAATAATTATCAAATCTCGGAATTCCGGTAATGTGAATTTTGGTTTTATTCAGCCCAAAAATGCTATAAAATTCCCGGTACTCATCAGCCATAAATTGATTCCAAACCAGCATGCAGCTATGATTTGCATTGATAATGCCTTTCGAAGTCAGATTATCCCAGCTGATGATCATTCCAATAGAAGGAATTTTATTTTTTTGGCAAAAATTAACAATCCGGTTTTCGCAAAGTGCCAGCGGAGAAGAAGAAAGTACGCCGCAAAAGCGAAATGCACGCAGTTTTTTCAGATTAGTAGTATGGCCTGAAAGATTTATGATCAGTTTTCTTAAAAGAATAAGCAAGGGTTTGTCCAGCTTCAAAAGACTCAGGATCAGAAATATTTGATAACTGATAAAATTTGAAAAACGGCCTGCTCCGAGCGATTTTATCTTGCGTGTTTCAATTTGGAAGAAGTGGAAGAAAATAGCTTTCTGTATTCTCCGAAGCATTGTAATCAAATTACTTTCAGCAGGAACAGGAATATCAACTAAACGGGTTTGAATATGAAAGTGCTTGTTTATCAAAGAAATTTCCGCTTTTCCAAGCAAGCTGGAAAGAATATGAACTTCGTATTTTTTATCCATTTCCTTGATCAAACCGCTGTGAATTACATTGATTGCTGCAAAGCTGTTTGTGATTAAAAGCAACATTGGCTTTTTAGAAAGTTGCTCCATTTTTGACATAATTTTCAGCATTTTTCCAGTCAGCAGGAGTGTCCAGGTTAATGCCTGGCTCGCAAATCAGTCCGATTAGCTTTCCTCCCAATAGAATTCCATTCCGGATCAATTCCGTTTTAATGATGTAAACTTGCCCGTTTCGGTAAAAAGCCGGCGTTAATTCCTGTCGGCAGGAAACCAGCTTTTCCTCTTCCAAAACCCGGAATAGCTGATCTTCACCATGCATCCGAAACGCCCAGTTAGGATTGTATGCGTCGGGTATTTTGCTGACAGTCACGAGACAATCTGCTTGGGTTTCCATTATTTTAACAATCGCTTCATGGATCAGATTTTTGCTGCGAAAAGGAGCAGTGGGCTGCAAAAGGCATACGTAATCAAATGTTTTTTGCTGTTTTTCATAAAATTCAATGGCATGCTTTATGACCGAAATTGTCGGCGTATTGTCTAGTGAAATTTCATCAGGACGGATAAACGGCGTTTCAATTCCTTTAAATTGACTGGAAATCTGTAAGATATCTTCACAATCACTCGAAACCAGAATTGTACTCAGGAACTCACATGCAATCGCCGATTCAATTGTATGCTGAATCAACGGTTTGGCGCCGAGCATTTTTATGTTTTTCCCAGTAATTCCTTTGGATCCTTTTCTGGCGGGTATCAGCCCGAGAATTTCAGGAAATCCATTCATCAGTAAGCTATTTTCTTGTTTGTATCAAAAGGTATGATGGCCAGCAATTCTGCAATTTTCTTTCCTGCATCGCCATTTCCGTAGATCGTTTCAGAAGGATAGGGCCCGTGAAGCAGTTGCCTGTTTACGGCATGAGCTATTTTTTCACCTTCAAACTCGGTGTCGATAACATTACCGCCTCTTTCTCTTCCAGCTTGTCTGCTGCCAATATTTACAACCGGAAGGCCTAAATAGGACGCTTCCCTGATTCCCGTACTTGAATTTCCAATCAGGCACGAACTGTCTTTGATTATTTTCAAAAAATGCAGAGGTTCGTAATTCTTTGCAAACCGAATGGAATGATTCGAATTTTCTTCATCGAATTTTCGGATTCCTTCTGAAATCTCCGGCGAACCCGGATCTGCATTCGGGCAAAACCAATATGTCGGTATGTTCAATTGTTTAACGGCATTCAAAGTTTCCTGGATTTGCTTGCTTGCATATTGCAGTTCTGTTGTCACCGGATGCTGCATAACAACCAGATACTTTTCATTAGAATCCCGCTTGGCACTTTCACATTCGCCTGACATGCAAGGATTTGAAATTGTTGCTATAAGTGCAAGATCAATGGACGGACAGCCCGTATTGAAAACAGCTTGCGGGTTTTCACCCAATTGAATGACGCGCGCTTTGGCTTTTTCTGTTGCAACGAAATGAATGTCAGCCAATTTCGTGACAGCTTGCCTTACTTTTTCGTCAATATTGCCCGTTACTTCTCCGCCCTGAATGTGCGCCAATGGTATGTTCATATAAGAAGCCGCAATGGCTGCGGACATGGTTTCAAAGCGGTCACCAATGGATACGACCACATCGGGTTTGATATTCTCAAAAAGTGAAGCAAGTTCAAGGATGCCCAAGGCTGTTGTTTTGGCGGCAGCTGTATAATTTTCTACGTCCAGTACATTGGATATTTTTGCCGCAATTTCAAAACCGTCCTTTTTTATGCTGTTCAGCACAGAACCATATTTTTCAAGCAGGGCACTTGCCGCAATTACAAGCTGCAATTTCAGATCGGGATGTTTCCGGATTTCTGTCAAGACGGTTTTGATCCGGCAGTAACTTGCTCTGGATGTAACTACGACGCATATTTTTCTGATCATACCAAATCATTTACCGTAATGAAATCCCATTGTTTCAAATTTTTATTCAGCCTTTTCCCAAGCGTATCCTTATAGTTTCGGGCTGAAATTCCATAACCCGCAGGCTTTTTAGATTCCAGATTATCAATGGTTATGATGTGTCCTTTTTGAAGATTCTTGTTAACTGCAAGCGACTTGCCGAAAATTGCTTTCAAATGTTCTTGTTCGCTGTTAAGATGCTTGTTTACAGGATTATTCAAAGCGGCTTCAATCTGGCGAATTCCTGTAACCAGTTCTTTTACTTTACGGACCGGAATGGAAGATTTAGAATCAGGACCGAACATTTCCGGATCAAAAACAACATGGAATTCGAGCAGCTTCGCGCCCAGACTTGCTGCCGCCAGACTGGCATATGTAGAACCGGAATGATCTGAGAACCCCACCGGAATCTTGTAACGGTTTTTGAAAACTTCGATTACGTTCAAACCCCATTGATGCGGTTCAGCAGGGTAGGAGGAAGTGCATTGCAAAAGGGCCAGATCCGCATTTTTGCTTTTCAGGTGATTAATGGTATCATCCAGTTCAGAAACCGAACTCGTTCCGGAGGATAAAATAATCGGTTTTTGTAAATCAGCTATTTGATCAAGCATCAGAAAATTGTCCATTTCACCAGAGCCGATTTTATATTTTTCGGTTCCAATCTTACTTAACAAGTTAACGGCTTCAATGGAAAACGGACTTGCAATGAAATCCAGCTTTTTATCGTTACAATGCTTTTTCAGCCCGGCCCATTGCTCTTCGGTAAACTGCATGCGCTTCCAGTAATCCATTCTGGTTTTATCGTGAAATGGAAATTCATTGCGAAACGGCTCGTATATACTGCTTTCTGCTTCTGCAATGTGAACCTGAAATTTCGCTGCATTTACACCGGCTGCTGCTATCGCATCAATATAAGAATGCGCAAGCCCGAGACTGCCTTCATGCGCCTGACCGATTTCTGCAATGATGTAAATTTCATCCATGTTATTAAAGGTTGGTTTGCCGATCAATTCCTAAATCTTGTTAAAGTTGTAAAACCGGATTTTCGGCTGCTGATGATACCCGTAAGAATTTTCATATCCGGGGAGGACTTTCACATCGTTCAGGATCAGATAAAATCCGGGAAGTTGTTTGCTTTCATGTATATCTCGGATGGTTTCAAGCTGATGCTTGAATGTAAATTGCTGACGAACAACGTAAAGTGACAAATCTGCAAACTCGCTCAGCAAACGTGCATCTGCAACCAAACCGACAGGAGGCGTGTCAAAAATGATGTAATCATATTCGTTTTTAAGCGCTGAAATCATTGTTTTAACCTTTGGTACCGAAAGCATTTCTGCCGGATTCGGAGGCTGCGGGCCAGATGTAAGTACGTCAAACGAATTTGGCGTTCCGCTTTGCTGTATTATGTCGCTTAATGCAGCTTCTGAAATGATATAATCTGTAAATCCTTTTATTTTTAAATTCAGGTAACTTGCCAGTTTTGGCCTTCTTAGATCCAGTTCGAGCAGAATTACTTTCTTCCCGGTCATGGCGAGTGAATGGCAAAGATTGATTGCGATAAACGACTTTCCTTCGCCGCCCATGCTGGAAGTCAGCAGAATGGTTTTTATTTTTTCCGTTGTAGACAAATACTGAATATTAGTACGCAACACACGAAACTGTTCAGCTACGGGATTCAAATTTTGTGTATCCAGAAGGTTCGAATCAATCCTGGCAACGTGTCCGATTTCTGCCAGAACAGGTGCTTCGATGCAAGAAGTCAGTTCCGATTTGGTTTTGATTTTGTCACTCAACACGTCTTTTAAATGCAGAACGACAAGCGGAATTCCCAGACCTATAAAACCGGACATCAGTAAAACAAGTTGTTTGTTCGGCTTGACCGGCTCGGAACCTGATTTTGGAGCGTCAATAATCCGTGCATTGGCCAAAGTAGATGATTTGGAAATGGCAGTTTCTACCCGTTTTTTCAACAAATAGATGTACAAATCCTGCTTAATCTGCTGCTGTCGTGAATATTCCAGAAACTGACGTTCTTCCGAAGGAACCTGATGAAGCTGCTTTTGAGAATCCTTGTTCAAGCTATTTACAGCGGATAAGCTGAACGATATATCCTGAAACTGTGCATTGATGCTGGCAAGTAAATCGGTCCGCAGCAGATCTAGCTGCGCATTCATGGCCTGTACAGAAGGATGCGTTTCTGGCGTGCTCAGAAGCGTTCCTCTGCGCACAAGCTGCAATTCATTGTACTTCTGAACCAATGCGGTAAAAGTAGGATCTTTCAATACAAGGGAAGAAGGAACAATGCTTTCAGGACGCTCGCTCAAATACATTTGCAGCGCTCTGACAATCTTCATCTGAACCGATAAATGGTTTCGTTCGGACATGTATTGGTCCGATTTTACAAGCAGTTGCCTTGTATTTTCACTTTTGTCAGTCAGATGATGAATCGTTCGGAAATACTCGATCTGTTTTTCAACGGCCGTCAGTTCATTGGAAACTTCATCCAGATTTTGATTGATAAAAGTCAGCGTACTGTCTGCAATGCGGTTTTTATCTTCAATGTTTGCTCGCAGATAATTGGAAATCAGCTTTTCAAGAATGGCTTCTCCTTTTGCAGGAAGCATCTCGGTTAGTGAAAAATTAACCATACTGACCATTTTATTGGTTGCAGAAACCGAAAGCGCTTTGCTATACTTTTCAACCAGCTGATCTTTGCCCGAAATTGTGACTGTATATTTATCCTCCGGAACGAAAGGATGAATCGTTTTACGAAGTATGGCTTTACCTTGCGGAAGAAAAACAGTATCTCCAAAACTGCAATTCATGTGAACCGAATTTCCGGAAAGAACGAATTGATCCTTATTTTTCAGACTTAAAGAGTAAGTAGAAGCAGGCTTCTTATCAATTACTTTTTCCTTGTAATTCAGAAAGGTTAGGCGGAAAGGGGATTTTTCGTAAAGCTCAGTAGTTTTGATCCGACCCGATGCATAATACTGTGTATATAGTTGTAAATCAGTGACAATGCTTTCCATAAGCGTCCTGCTTTTCAGGACCTCAATTTCATTGTCCACATTACTTTCCAGGGCAGACAAGCCAAAGTTTTCCATTGCTTCATCGCCAAACCGTGTTCCTTTGGAATCATCTCTGATCAGAATAGAAGCCGTAATCAGGAATTGTGGCGTCGCATACCTCAGATAAAGTAATGCGATACTTGCCGATAAAGCAACAGAAATCAGCATCCAGTAGCGGTGTTGCCAGAATGCAAATAAAAAAAGCAGCTTAGGGAAAGCACCGGAAGTGTCAGTCTTTGAATTGGTAATTTCCTCCAGATGTTTCCTCTGCATGCGATCTTCCGAATTGAATGTACGGTTTAGACGCAGACTTGTAAATGAAGTAACGGAGTATTCGGAAAAAAAGGGAATAAAAAATCCTTGTCCGTAATTTTCAGAAACCGGACAAGGATTTTAAAAGGATGAAAAAGTGGCTCAACCGAAGTGAACCTGTACTTTTTTCAATGCAGAGCCAACGACCTGATGCATATCGTAATAGCGGTATTCTGCCAGACGACCGCCGAAAATTACATTCTCTTCCCGCGCAGCAAGATCTTTGTACTGATTGAAAACAGCCGTATTTTTATCATCATTTACAGGATAATACGGTTCAGCGCCTTTCACCCATTCCTGCGGATATTCATGTGTTATAACCGTTTTAGGCTGTGTTCCGAATTCAAAATGTTTATGCTCGATAATCCGTGTAAACGGCGTTTCTCCATCTGTGTAATTTACAACCGCATTGCCCTGATAATTTTCCTGATCAAGCAACTGATTGTCAAAACGCAGACTTCTGTATTCAAGCTGACCGAACTGAAAACCAAAATATTCATCGATTGGTCCTGTATAAACAACTGTTTCAGCAAGGCTGCTGAGTTCTTCTCTTTCTTTGAAAAAATCGACACCCGTTCTTACTTCAATATCTTTCAGTAATCCTTCGGTCAATTTATTATAACCGCCAATCGGAATTCCCTGATAACGGTCGTTGAAATAATTATTATCGAATGTAAAACGAACTGGCAATCGCTTGATAATAAAAGCGGGCAGCTCCGTAGCTTTTCTTCCCCACTGTTTTTCAGTATATGCCTTGATCAGCTTCTCGTAAATGTCCGTTCCTACCAAAGAAATAGCTTGTTCTTCCAGATTTTTAGGATCTTTAATACCTGCTCCTTCTACTTGCTCGCGTATTTTTTCTTTGGCTTCTTCTGGCGTTCTGACTTTCCACAACTGATAAAACGTGTTCATGTTGAACGGAAGATTGTAAAGTTCGCCGTTGAAATTAGCGACCGGAGAATTCGTGTATCTGTTAAATTCTACGAATGAATTTACATAATCCCAAATTTCTTTATCGTTCGTGTGGAAAATATGGGCGCCATATTTATGAACGTTAATCCCTTCCACATTTTCACAAAAGATATTGCCGCCTGTATGCGTTCTGCGATCAATAACCAGGCATTTTTTACCTCTTTTATTTGCCTCGTGTGCAAAGATAGATCCCCACAAGCCGGCTCCAACTATAAGATAATCGTACTCTTTCATTAATTCTAGGTTTCTGTTTGAACATTATAATGTGATAATAGCAATTGATTTACTTCCGGCTATTACGGATTTCATGCTTCGGAAAAGAGAAAGGCTCCCATTGGGAGCCTTTCTCTTTAAAATTACTTTGAATACTATGGAAGTAATTTAAGTTCTACGCGACGGTTTTTCTGAAGACCTTCACGTCTTCCGCTGTCAGCGATTGGCTTGAATGAACCGAAGTAGTCAATGATAACTTTGCTGGCATCTGTAAGTCCAGCCTGGTTAACCAAATAATCTTTAACTGCATCCACACGGCGGCGGGACAGTGCAACATTGTAACGATCCGATGCACGACGGTCTGTGTGGCCGGCAAGTTGCAGGCGGCATCCGTTTTTGTTCATCAGCGCAGCTACGTTTTTAAGCATTTCTTCGTATTCAGGCTTGATGGTATTTTTGTCTGTGTCAAACATTACGTTTGCAAAGATCTCGCTGCAAGCAGCACCAGTTGCCAGTGCATTTTTAACATAAGAATCGAAATCAAGAACTCGTCCGCTACCGTCAACTACGCTTCCGGCAGGTGAATTTGGTTCTTTATCGAAGAAGTCAGAAACACCGTCACCATCTGTATCAAGTAATAATCTCGGATCGATGTCTGCAGGACGATTCGCTTTTGCAACCGAATCCATTTCTTCTAGTGTCAGGATTTTTGGAGGCTTGATAAGTGCCTTAGGATCAGTATAACGTAAATGGTAGTATCCTTCTTCAGGTTTGTAATCCCATTTGCCGTCTGTTTTAGCAACTTTAAGTGCTTTTTTACCCAGTTTGTAAGTCAGCTGAATAGATCCGTATCCGTAGCTGTCCAGTTCTGAATTTCCTTTACGGGAAGTTTTCTGATCTTCAATTACGAAGCTACCCGGAGTTCTGTCATAATCACCTCCGTACGTTGCATCGATGTAATCAGAATTGGTATGGTTCAAACGGAAATCAAGGCCAAGATCAAATCTTTTCGATAGCTCGTAGTTGATATTCAAACCTGTAGGAATGATCCAGTCATTCTTTTTGCCAGTTTCACGCAATTTGATTCCGCCTGTTAGATCGTAAGCAGTTGCATCGTAAAAGATCTGTCCGATACCTACATACGCATCCACTTTCCAGCGCTTCATTTTATTAGGTCCCATCAGAAGACCTTTAAGATTCACAGTTCCGGCAAGAGATACATCGAAATAATCGCCTTCGAAGTAACGGTTGTAATTGCGGCGTTTCATACCTCTGAGATTACCGATAGAACCGTCAAGACGAGCTCCGAACAAGTATGAAAGTTGTTTGTTTATGGTAAGGCCTCCTTGAAAAGTACCGGATTCCTTATGGCTGTCAGAAGTTGTTTTAGTAACTGGCCAAAAGTCATATTCTCTTAAATCTCCAAAGAACATCGACGGGCCAAAGTGTGCGGAAATTGACCATGTGTTCAATTTGTAGGGACCATCATAGGTTGCTTTTGGATTGTAATCCGGAGAATTCGGCTGCTCTAGCGGCTGTGCAAATGACGGCAGTGCCATCATCGACCCCAAAGCAAACGAACAAATCAACTGGGATACTTTTTTCATACTATTCAAGTTAGCGTTATTAAGATTAACTAGGATTGATCTATAGTCAATTATGAGTAAAATTATATAATTATTTCATGGCCAAACTTACTTGAACCAAATACCTAGTGCGCACAAAAATAGGTTAACAATATCATTTTATCAACTATGTTGACACAAATGAGAAATTTTCCTACTAATTAATTCAATTATTGCCCGAAAGAAACTTGCTTTTAGGAACTTTCAAAGCCGTTGAATTAATTTTTTTTCCATTTCCTTTTTCCACGGCACAAAACTGCCCTCAATTATCTTTTCTCTTGCCGTATTTACAAGCCATAAATAGAATGTAAGGTTGTGAACGCTGGCAATTTGCGCACCCAGCATTTCGCCGGATTTAACCAAATGCCTTAAATATGCTTTGCTATAGAATGTGCTCGCATATCCGCCCAACCCCGCATCAATGGGCGACAGATCGTCTTTCCATTTTTCATTACGGATGTTAATAACACCTTCGGTTGTAAAAATCATGCCATTACGCGCGTTCCGCGTAGGCATCACACAATCGAACATATCAACGCCCAAAGCAATGCACTCCAGAATATTTGCAGGCGTTCCGACGCCCATCAAATAACGCGGCTTGTTCTTCGGAAGAATGTCGCAGACTACTTCGGTAAGTTCGTACATGATCTCTGCAGGCTCGCCTACAGACAATCCGCCGATGGCATTTCCTTCGCGCTCACAAGATGCAATCATTTCTGCAGATTGTTTTCTAAGATCTTTATAAACACTTCCTTGTACAATCGGAAAAAGCGTTTGACTGTAGCCGTATAATGCATTCGTATTGTCAAATCTTGAGCAGCAACGTTCCAGCCACCGGTGCGTCATTTCCATGGAACTGCGGGCATAGGAATAATCACAAGGATACGGCGTGCACTCGTCAAAAGCCATGATAATGTCGGCACCGATGATGCGCTGAATGTCCATGACGGATTCAGGCGTGAAGTTGTGTACGCTCCCGTCAATGTGTGACTTAAATACCACACCTTCTTCGTTGATTTTCCGCCCCGTGCCGGCGAGCGAATAAACCTGATAACCGCCGCTGTCAGTGAGTATGGGACGATCCCATCCGTTGAACGCATGCAGGCCGCCGGCTTTCTGCAGAATATCCAGTCCGGGCCGCAGATAAAGATGATACGTATTGCCTAATATAATCTGTGCTTTTATATCCTCTTTCAGTTCCCGCTGATGAACGGCCTTCACCGTTCCGGCTGTTCCGACCGGCATAAAGATAGGTGTCTGAATCATTCCGTGGTCCGTTTCGACAAGGCCGGCCCTTGCCTTCGACTGGGAATCTTCAACTTGTAATGTAAACTTCATTGAAAGGATTTGAATACTGAGGTGCAAAAATAGAATGAAGGTCTCTAACATTCCTGACAATGACAGTATATTTGCAAGTAATATGATAAAATTTTACAACTCTCTTCTATTGTGGCCTACTCTTTACTCTACGCGCTGGGGGCGTTTGTTTTTATCCAGTTATTCTATTATCTCTTTTTTTTTACAAGACTTGCGTTTTACAGCAAAGGAGCTAATTACGGAAATACAAGGCCCGGTGTCACTATTCTGGTTTGTGCCCTGAATGAGCTGGAAAATCTGAAACAACTGCTTCCCTTGCTTGATGTACAGGAATACCCTGAATTTGAAGTGATTCTGCTGGATGACCGTTCGGATGACGGAAGCGAGCAATTTATCCGGGATAATATCGGCAAGTGGAAACACATCCGCTACATTCGTATTAATGACGAATTTGCGCACATAACGCCGAAAAAGTACGCACTTACCGTTGGTATGAAACAGGCGAAATTTCCGATTATGCTCATGACCGATGCAGATTGCCGGCCGGTTTCCACGCACTGGATCACAGCCATGACTTCGAAAGTAAGTGAAAACAAAGACATCGTTCTCGGGTTTTCTCCTTATATAAAGCAAAAAGGATTGCTGAACTGGTTTATACGGTGCGAAACATTTTATGCTGCGGTTCAGTATCTGTCTTTTGCGCTTGCAGGCTTTACTTACATGGGAGTTGGCCGTAACATATTATACAAAAAGTCAGTTTTCTTTGCAAATAAAGGTTTTTACAGGCATAAGCATGTTTATGGCGGAGATGACGACATCTTTCTCAATGAAGTTTCAACAGCTTTCAATACGGCTATATCTATAGAAGAGGATTCCTTTATTTATTCCGAGCCAAAAACCAGCTGGAAAGCATGGTACCGGCAAAAACAACGTCATCTGGCCGTAAGCAAATATTACAAAATGCGTAATAAAATATTGCTCGGCTTGCTTTCGGGCGCACACATCGCAGTCTGGATTACCGGAATTGCCGTTTTAATTGCCGGCATATTGACCGGGAACCTGTTTTTTATAGAAATACTTGTTGCTGCCTTTGGGCTCAGATGGCTGATCCAGTGGCTGATTTTAAATTTCATCAATAACAAGCTGAACAAAACGATGGAAAGCGCCAGTTTGCTGTTGATGGATTTTGCTTTGTTTATGTATTATCTCATTTTTGGATTTTTGACATTGATTAACAGAAAACCGCGTAAATCATGGAACTGATTGATAAATATTTTCCTGATCTTTCCAGCGAGCAGCGCGACAAGTTCGCACAAATGGAAGCGTTGTACCAGTTCTGGAATGCGCGGGTGAATGTGATTTCCCGCCAGGATATTGAAACGCTGTACGAAAGGCACATTCTTCATTCGCTTGGCATTGCAAAGGTGCTGGAATTCAAATCCGGCACAAGCATTCTGGACGTGGGAACCGGCGGCGGGTTTCCCGGCATTCCGCTGGCCATCATGTTTCCGAAGGCACAATTTCATCTTGTCGACAGCATTGGCAAGAAAATAAGAGTTGTGCAGGAAATTGTACAGGCACTCGAACTCGATAACGTGAAAGCCGAGCAGGTACGCGCCGAGCGGCTGGACGATTCTTATGAATTTGTGGTCAGCAGGGCTGTTACGCGCATGGCTCCGTTTGTAGGCTGGGTTAAAAAGAACATCAGCAGAAATTCTTTTCATCCGCTCAAAAACGGGATTTTATATTTAAAAGGAGGCGATCTTGCAGAGGAATTGTCGGAGCTGAAAGAAAAAGCGCGGGTTTATGAGCTTTCAAACTATTTTGAGGAAGAATTTTTTGAGACCAAAAAAGTCGTGTACGTACCTTTATAAGATAGATTTTAACGGATAAACTGAAACTATATGAACGAAAAATACAGCGCCAGCGGATTAATGAACCCGTTTTTCCCGGATGAAGTAACCTTTGGAGAGAAGGGCGTGACCTTTACAATCAAGAAACTTTTTAAAAGTTCGGACAATTTTGTTTTTTACAGCGACATTTCAGGCGTAGAAATAGAGAGCGGCATGTTCTTTTCGACGATAAGAGTGATTCCAAGGATGCGTCCGGAAATTATTATCAATAATTTTACGAAAGCTGATGCCAAGAGAGTCAAGGAGTTAATCCTTCAACAGGTTCAAGGCTGATATTTTTTTTAAAATTATGCTTGCGCTGTATCAACCTAGTTCTTAAATTTGCACCAGAATTCAGATCAACAGTCGAATTTCAAATTCCTGAATAGCTCAGCCGGTTAGAGCATCTGACTGTTAATCAGAGGGTCGTTGGTTCGAGCCCAACTTCGGGAGCCCTGAATTTCAAGCACCTGTCATTAATTTGCCAGGTGCTTTTTTTGTTAGTTGCCATACCTTAGTTTGTAGTATCCTTCCAGGCATCTTGCATATATTTTACAGAATTTGTACACCATTCGCTGTTCGCAAACAGCAAGCAGGGTAAGGTGTTTTTATGCCGTTTATCCTAACAACAATTGCATTTTCATAGCTAGGCGAACCCGAATGATTGCCGCTTTAGGGTGGCTATTTTATTGTTGCTGATCCCGTACTGGGCAGAATTAAGTTTTAAATTTACAACACTTGATAAGTACGAACCAGTAGCAGTATATTCGTAATTGCCATTTAAAATACAAAGTTTATCCTATGCCATCTCCTGAACTGAGGCTATTGATCGAGTCGTGCAAGGCTTTTTTATCGGAACGTGAGAATAGCCAAATAAAGGATATTGTAAATAATGAATCAATTGATTGGATTAAGTTACAAAAAATGGTCGGCTATCATTCCATACGTCCCATCGTTTCCCATGCATTACAAGGTGTCAATATTAAATACAGCGAAGCACAAACTGTTTTTGTAAAAGAGCTCCATCGAATTACAATTAGTAAAACAATTCTGCAACAACAAATGACTCAGGAAATGGAGCGCTTGTTGATGCTCCTGGAACAACAATCCATTCCTGCGTTCCCTTACAAAGGAGCTATTTTATCTAAAATTCTGTACGCTTCCAATAACCTAAGAGAATGGTCTGATCTTGATTTATTTGTACCCAGAAGGTTTGCAAAAGCAGCGCTTGAAACCTTACTTAATAACGAATACCAATTTGCGCAGGAAGAAATAAATAATGATTATGCCACAGATAAAAATTTTCTTGATAACCTTTTATCAGAAAACGGTTGGCATGAGATTGGATTAATCAAAAATCAAGAAAATAGTTTGCCAGTTCAACTGGATTTTCACTGGCAGTTAAGTGAAGATTTTTATCCTTATACGATCAATGAGAATGATATAATTGAAAAAGCACAAAAATTTAAACTTGTTAATTCAGAAGTCATAGTTCCTTGCATAGAACACATTTTTTTAATGACCTTACTGCACCACGGAGGGAGAGAATCCTGGATGAGACTAAAATATATTTGTGATTTATCGCTATTTATAAAGCTGTATCCTGATAATTCATTTTGGGAACGTATTCTTTTAGTATCTGATTCTGCAAAATTAAAGCGCTCTCTACTTTTAGGTTGTTTTTGTGTTCAAAAATATTCTAATGTCCCGCTTCCAGCAATACTGGAAGATAAGATAAAAGCCTATGGCGAGAGAAACACACGGAATATAGTCAAATCCTGGGAAAATTCTGTTAGCTTTTGGGAAAGTATGAGTGCTCAGTTAATTCACAAACGTATCTTATTTAGCCATCAGGATGAAAAGTTTAGTCAGTTCAATTATTGGATTAAATACATGAAGTTTTATAGCACTCCTAATCCCATGGAACAACCCAGGCTACGTACTTTTAATAAAAAATATAAAGTGGCCAATTTTTTCAGCAAAGTTGTGACATACGTATGGATGAAAGGTTTCAAATAGCAAAAAAATAGTAAAATATTTTAAAAATTAATACCAGGGTAAACAGGATTTGCCAATTGGTAAATTATCTTTCATTACGTTCCAGTTGGAGCACTACAAATACCCAATAGCAATGAATAAGTACAGGACTTTTGGACTTACTGTCTGGTCTGAAATTGACCTTCATGAGTTAACCGCCCAAGAAAGTACTGCCCCGGATGTTACAATCTCAAATGGTCCCATCAACTTCGATTTATCAAAAGCACTTCGATTATTTCAGGATGTATATTTTATCAAACAAAAGAATATCTTCCTTTTATATGTGGAAGATGTTGCGTTTTATGAAGTCAGTAATGGAAATAGAATTACAATCCAGACGCTGAACAATTCTTCTTTCGATGAATTTAAAATATTTCTTTACGGTACGTGTTTCAATTCATTGTTGTTACAAAGAGAAATAGTAAGTCTTCATGGTGCCGGGATTTTGAAAGATGGAAAAGTCAGTTTGTTCATCGGAGATTCAGGAAAGGGGAAATCAACGCTGACCACATACTTTATTCAACACGGATATGCCTTTTTGGCTGATGATGTTTTGCCTTTAAAGCGTTATGATGATGATCAAATACACGTAGGTTCTTCTGTTGGCATCGTTAAATTATGGGAAGATAGTTTGAATGAATTTGGCCTTGTGAAAAAGAAAGGTGCACAGATAAGAACGGATGTTGAAAAATTCAGATATGTATTTCATACTAGTTTGACCGAAGGATATTTCCCTATTTCCAAAATATTTATTCTGAACTGGGGTGATGATAACGAGGAGTTTAATATTAAAAAGCTATCTGATATTGAGGCAATCTTTTATTTGCGTGAGCATATTTATCGTCCGCAATTCATTACGGAATTAGATGAATATTCGCATATGATGAAGCTAATTGTTTCAGTAGTTCAGCAAACCGAAATTTTTAGTATCAATGGTAAAAGGAGTTTTGAAAATTTAAATACGATTAAAAATATACTATGACGACTTACATTTTAAGAAAACAGGATTTAGTTCACTCCACTTTTGGGGAAACAAGTTTGTGGATGATTAAAGAAAACGGAAATATTGTTGAATTAAATGAATCAGCTCAGTTCATTATGAATTTATTAAAGGACCAGAGCCAATCCGCAAATTCTATTTTAGAGGCAGTTTGTGCGGAGTATGACGTAGATGCAGTGGAATGCCAAAATGATGTTACACAAACAATTGATGACCTTGTCAAAGCTGGATTACTGGACGTATGTTGAAAAAAGTATTTATGTGGACATTACTGTTATTGATCGGCAACCTGATTTCCATTATTCATATAGCTTATAAAAAGCCAATAAAGACTATTTTAGAACCTGCTTCCAAAGATTTTCAGACGGGAAATCCATTTTTAATATTTTTGGTTTCTCAACTTATCGAAGAAATGCCGTACCATATTCCTATGCCTTTTAAATGTTATGAACGTGCATTGACAGCTCGTTTTGTCTTTAATTTGCTCAATATAAAGTCAGTTTTTTATATCGGTTTCAACCCAAAAGCTGAGACACGAAAAGACAAATTACATGCATGGCTTGAAACAGATGTTTGCGATGTATGCGGATTTACTATAAAAGACAAGTACATGGTTTTGGAAAAATATGCATAAGATTTTTGTCAGGATAAAAGAAAAGCTATTCCGGCAGGGGCCTGTATTTAACAAATATCTTTTCCCTTATAAAGCAGGTATCTACTTATTAAATATACTTATTAAACTTCAAACATTTAGGAAATACCGGGCAACTGAAATTGAAAACCTTCGGGCACTTTTAGGAATTCTTAATGTAGCACATTCTCTGCACGAAACAATAATCAATCAATATTTATTCACGAATACATGGCAACATTGGAAAAGCCTTCACTATGAGCGGCCTTTGATTTTTCAAAAGTATTGGAACCTTGAGAACAAAGAAAAAATAACAGGATATTATCAAAATCAACAGGTTATTATTTTTTTATACAAGCATACGCCGCTTTCAAACCAGCATTTAAGCCTGATTCGTTTTGGTTTCGGGATGAAATTTGTGGGCCTCGGCAATACGCATTCAAAAAGTTTTTTAGCATTGAATGGACAGGAAGATTTACCCCGTGAAGTACTGAATAGCCCTCATAAATACCCAAAAATTGTGCGACAGCATCAGCTAAAGAAAATCGTTTCTGTTTTGAATAACAAAGAGGGCTATGCGATCAATTATTTTTTTGATGGGCAAGAAGGAAGCAGCTTTCGCTATGGGCAAATCGGCAGTTTACATTACCGGCTTTCAACCGGTTTATTGCGATTTTTAAGACCACATACGCAGCTAATACTTGTAGAACCGTCGTTTGCTTTGGACGGCAGCGTTGCAGTTCAATTTCATGAAGTAAATCGCTTTGTTGATTTCAATGAGCAATTTGACGAAGTTCAGAATTACTATGCACGTACTTTTTTAACCTCCTTACCTACACTCAACGAATACATAATTAGCTGTCTATTAAAAAATCATTATGCTATTAAAAATTCAAACTGAATCAAATCCTTACATGGATATTGATCAACATGACGATTCTTGCTGTGTTTATCAAACCGAGGTATTTGAAGTGGTTTTTGTCGGACAAATTTTTAATGACCTAAGCGCGTACCATAATGCTGCCCACTTTTTTTTAGAAAGTATAGTAAAACAGCCCCGGCAAATTGTAGATGAAATTGATGGCTATTATGGTGTAATAATTCTTGATAAAACGACGGCATCGGTTGAAGTTTACAGAGATCCTGTTGGAATTCAGCCGCTTTATTATGCTATTGAAAACAATGAATATCTGTTCAGCTCTACGCTCAAGGCTATCAAACAAACCCTTCCGAATGCCTTGCATAACGAAGAATTTTTCTTGAAATATCTGGAAGAGATGGTGCCGAATACGTACGAGCTTACGATGTATGATGGAATTTTTCGTGTAAATCCCAACAGTAAATACGTGTTAAAAAATGGAAAGATAACAGAGAGGGAACAGCTGTTTGATTTCGAGAAAATAGCCATTCAAAATCGCACTGACGAAGAGGCTATTGAACTATTTCAAAGAAAATTGGAAAAAGCCGTTGCTAATTATAGCAAGGAGCATCAAGATTTGTTTTTTTCAATATACCGGCGGATTAGACAGCACGGGAATATTGGCTGTAAGCCGGTTTCTGAG
>Ga0181466_1000134_pt2 | contig 19438 bp, 20 predicted proteins | sample InSIn4gowninarea_FD_119078 | JGI IMG/M metagenome (GOLD analysis project Ga0181466, IMG submission 119078) | Clean room microbial communities from NASA Spacecraft Assembly Facility at Jet Propulsion Laboratory, Pasadena, California, USA -... ... | reverse complement strand
GGTCACAGTGACAGCCAAGGCCGGTCTTCGCAGCACATCCATTCCGCCATGTCTCTCCCGACAGGCACCAAAGCAGTGATGTAGCGAAGCAGACTAAAGACACGACAATACTGCGCTTCACATTCCGATCCTGAAGGGCAGATGCAAATCTCTGCGCGACACTACGACCGCTGTACCGGAAGCAAGATTCTTGACCGTAGAGGGCTTCGTGCTACTGGCGCAGATCACCTGGAACGAATACATAGGCACGCTAAAAGTTTTGAGGTAATCAAGCGTGAAGAGAGAGAGCGCGAGTGCTCGACACAAGACATTGCAGAGACCTCTTGACTATCTAGATATTTGAGCGAAGATGCGCCGAAGAGCCTCCAGCATATTGACGGATGTGCTACTACAAAGGAAATGGCGGTGCCGTTAAACTCACTCAGTCTGCTGTCCATAGAGATTTGCAGTGATTACGTTTTCTGAACCAATTTCCTTCCATGCCGGTGGATTGATTCACTCAGCAGACAGGTAGGATTATTCGCTGCCGCGTTCACAATCGGATTGTTGTGCACAGGCCATTAAGTGAAAGTGACCTTCACTTTGGATGATATTAGAGGACGAGCGGTTACAGCTGCTGAACCTCCCGCCTACTCACGACGGATCGAATCTCATGTCGGCCGGTGCGGGCATGGTTGGGATCCTGCCATTTAGGCTAATCCATCAACGGAAGCATGCAACCCAAGTGAGCGGTTTGCGCCTGAGGAGATGTTTGCGTCTGAGGAGCGGCTGGCTGAGAAGCGGCTTGAAAGCCTATATTACCTTGCTTTTCTGCATGCGACGGCTGAGATCCGGTCGTAAATTTTCCTTCCTCGACCAACAGATCTCATACTGGTTGGAAGCTTCGAAATCGCTTACGTATCTTGCAGTCCTGGGTTGATATCTCGATTGGCACCCGGTGCGGATTATAAGACGACACGGGATGGTTCGTACCTGTTGAAAGTTCGAGCGTTGACCCAATACTCTTGACGATTCTGCCTTACAGCTTTGAAAACACGCTCGCAACACTCCCGCTCATATCCACCAGCGTGCTTTTGTTTCTCACCCAGGCCTCGATCCCTCTCCTGCCGTTTTCAACGCCGACACCGCTCTGCTTCCAGCCACCAACACTCATCTCTGCCGGGCTCTCGCCCCAGCTGTTAATCCACGTGATACCCGCCTGTAGCTGTGCAACCACCGTATGGGCCAGGTTGAGATCTCGTGTGAATACGCCTGCCGCAAGCCCCAAGCTTGTATCGTTTGCTCTCTCTATCGCTTCCTCCACGGTCTTGTAGGTCAGGATGGTCATGACGGGCCCGAAGATCTCCTCCCGTACTATTCGCATGTCGTCCGTGCAGTCTGTGAAGATGGTCGGCCTCACCCAGAAGCCCTGTTTGAGCGCCTCGGCCGTGCCGTCAGGGAAAACTGGCTTCTCCGGACCGCCATACAGGAGCTTCGCCTTGTCGGCTTCCACACCGTGCTTGATGTAGCCCATCACCTTCTCGTAATGCACCTTGCCTACTAAAGGTCCGAAGTTCGTATTGTGATCCATGACGTCGCCTGCCCGAATATACTCCATCTTCTCCAGCAGCCTCTTCTCAAACCTCTCCTTCAAGCCCTCCGGCACAAAGACCCTTGTCCCATTCGTGCATACCTGCCCCGTCGAGAAGAAATTCGCCATCATGGCCCCATCAACTGCGTTCTCAACCTCGCAGTCCTCAAGAACCAGCAGCGGACTCTTGCCCCCAAGCTCCATAGTCACATACTTCATCCCCCCCGCCGCACTAGCCGCGACCTTCTGCCCCGTAGCCATCTGCCCCGTAAAACTGACCTTTGCCACGCTGGGATGAGCAGTCAAATACGCGCCGACCTCCCCACCCCCATTCACGATGTTGAACACCCCATCCGGGAGTCCCGCCTCGCTAAGCACCTGCGCAAGCAACATCCCATGCAGCGGCGTGACCTCGCTGGGCTTATAGACCATGCAATTCCCCGCCGCAAGGCACGGCGCAGCCTTCCACAGCGCGATCTGGAGGGGGTAGTTCCAGGCCCCTATGCCCACACACACCCCCAGCGCCTCCTTGCGCGTATAGACCCACGCGTCGGGCCGCAGCTGCGTAGTTTCGCCGTTCAGACCCCCGCCCGCGACGAGGTGCGCGAAGTACTCCAGCACGTCGGTGCCGGTGACTACATCTACGGTGCTGGTCTCGCTGAAGGGTTTGCCGGTGTCGTGGGTTTCGACGCGGGCGAGCTCATCGTTGCGCGCGCGGAGGAGGGCGACGGCGGCGAGGAGGATGCGCGCACGCTGGGTGGGAGGAGTGGTGGACCAGGAGGGGAAGGCGGAGGCGGCGGAGGCGATCGCAGCATCGATGTCGGCGTGAGAGGCCGTGTGGACGTCTGCGAGGGGTTTGGCGGTGGAGGGGTCGATGGTTTGGAAGGCCGTGGAGGAGGAGGGTTGTGGGCGGCCGTTCCAGTAGTTCTGGCGGGTGGGATATGGGAGGTCTGACATTATGGAGGCTGAACAGTTGCTGGTAAAGTGTAGGAAGCTGGTGACTCAGCGAGCGATGGCCTGAGAGGGTGGATGATGGAGCAGGCTTCGGAGCAGCCTCTTGCGACTGATGGTGGGGGCCCCTGCCACTAGGAAATCTCCTCAGTAGACAGCTCAATGGGTCTTGATGATATCTGAGTATCGAACTTCCCGCGATGTATGCGGCAGGACACTCTCTTATCCTATCCAACACTCTCGGCCTGGTGTTTTACGGGGATTGGTGCTGCACACGCCTGCAGACGGGATCGCGCTGCCATTTTCACCTCAAAAAGATGTCACTGCCCCCCGCCAGCCGTTGATCTGCCGTTGACCGCCCAAGCGGCCCCAGGAAACCATCACCTCTCGAGGCTTAGGGGCATCTTCAGCCCAGGTTTCGGGGCGTTTTTCACACGTTTCTGGCGTCTTTAGGCGCGTTTTTGGCGTGTCTCCCTGCAGCATGAAACCGTAGGGCCGTCGCCAGCCGACGCTGCCGAGGGATTACAAACTCGGGGCAGAACTTTTTGCGAGAACTGGACTATAAAGGCAGTGGAGCTCGTCGCAGAGTTTGCTCTGTAACGACAGCTCTAGCCAGATAGCGGCAGGTAGGATAAATAGTGTACCAGCTCCTGAACTTCGCGCTATCATTATTCAAACTCTGTTCAGCTTCATTCCTCTCCGTCTGAAACCCCTCTGTCTGTTCCTTTGCCCCTCCGCCTGCGCTCTTTCCTTACGTCAATACTGCACGTATCCGCATCATTGCGTCTGAAGCTCTTGAGACATTCAACATCTCTCGAGCTTCAACTCTCCATCTCTGCCCACCATGACTACAGTCAACTTGCCTACAGCGGACTCTAATGCCTACGACTTCATCATTGTAGGCGGCGGTACCGCCGGGTGTGTCATCGCCAGCCGCCTCACCGAGTACCTACCTAACAAGCGTGTGCTCCTGATCGAAGCCGGCCCCTCGGACTTCATGGACGACCGAGTCCTTCTCCTCAAGGACTGGCTCAGCCTCCTCGGCGGCGAGCTCGACTATGATTATACCACAACAGAGCAGCCGATGGGCAACTCGCACATCCGCCACTCGCGCGCCAAAGTGCTGGGCGGCTGCTCGAGCCACAATACGTTAATATCCTTCCGGCCGTTCGAGTACGACTGTCAGCTATGGGAAGCGGCCGGGTGCACGGGGTGGAGCTTCAAGACCTTCATGCGCGTACTGGACAACCTGCGCAACACGATTCAGCCCGTACATGACCGGCATAGGAACCAGCTTTGCAAGGATTGGGTACAGTCCTGCTCGACCGCTATGGACATCCCCGTTATTCATGATTTCAATCACGAGATTAAGACGAAGGGTGCGCTGAAGCAGGGTGTTGGGTTCTTCTCCGTGGCCTACAACCCGGATGATGGCCGTAGGAGCAGCGCCTCGGTGGCGTATATCCATCCCATTCTGCGGGGCGAAGAGAATAGAAAAAATCTCACTATCCTTACCAACGCCTGGGTCTCGAAAATCAACGTCTCCGGCGATGGTGTCACGGGCGTAAACATAACACTGCAGAACGGCGAAAAGCGAACGCTGACCGCGAAGGCCGAAACCATCCTCTGTGCCGGCGCGGTGGACACACCCAGGCTGATGCTGCTCTCCGGGCTGGGCCCGAAGAGGCAGCTTGAAGATCTTGGAATCCCCGTGGTGAGGGATATACCGGGCGTTGGCGAAAACCTGCTCGACCATCCTGAGACCATCATTCTCTGGGAGCTGAATAAGCCGGTGCCGTTAAACCAAACGACTATGGACTCGGATGCGGGTATCTTCCTCCGGCGAGAACCTCCGAACGCGGCTGGCAAGGATGGAGATATTGCGGATGTGATGATGCATTGCTACCAGATCCCCTTCTGCCTCAACACCGCTCGGTACGTTTCTCCTTATCCCCCTCTTCCTTACCCGCTCCCTTCGCCCACCACCCTCACTAACACCCGCACAGACTCGGCTACGACACCCCCATCGACGCCTTCTGCATGACACCCAACATCCCGCGGCCCCGCTCCCGCGGCCGTATCTACCTGACCTCCTCCTCGCCCACGGTCAAACCCGCGCTCGACTTCCGCTACTTCACAGACCCCGAAGGCTACGATGCCGCAACCCTAGTCGCAGGCCTCAGAGCGGCTCGTCGCATCGCGCAGCAGTCCCCCTTCGCAGACTGGCTGAAGCGCGAAGTCGCGCCCGGGCCAGAGGTGCAGAGTGACGAGGAGCTGAGCGAGTATGGAAGGAGGGTCGCGCATACGGTCTACCATCCGGCTGGCACGACGAAGATGGGGGATCTGAGGAGGGATGGCATGGCGGTTGTGGATCCGGAGCTTAGAGTTAGGGGACTGAAGGGGGTGAGAATTGCGGATGCGGGCGTGTTCCCGGAGATGACGACGATTAATCCGATGTTGACGGTTCTGGGGGTGGGGGAGAGGGCCGCGGAACTGATTGCGGAGAGTTGGGGCTGGAAGGGGCTGCAGAGGGAGAGGTTGTGAAGAGTAAGATGATTGGAAAGGGGAGTCTCGGTTTGCGGTTATATCAATCGCTTTGGCTGGCGCTCTGGAGTGTTGGGAGTAATGAGGCTTTTTTGAGCATAAGGCTGGCGTGCTCATGTACTTATATGGCTCGAATAACAAGCACGGTGATGACCTTTTGGCTTCGAAATGTTCGTAAACGAGACTCGAGATGTCTGCAGGGACAACACCTTGGTATCAAGGCAAGCAAAGATGAAATATGTCAGGGCTCCTGCGCCGCCTGCGAAAGTCACAACATCGGCCGCCCACCAGTCTTACCGCGGCGTTTTGGTGACGAAGCCCGTCGGCCTCTTTTGAGGTAACAACAGAAGAGTTTTTATCACCAGGAACTCAGTGCAAGGCCTAGTGGGAAGAGTGGTGGGGAAGTCCGTGCTCCATTCACAGCACCCCGACCCCTTTGCGACCTTTGTTAACTAGACTGGGATATACCTAATGTTTTGGGACAAAAATAGCAAACCAAAACATACGGCCATGGATCAAAGCAAACTGGGCATTCTACCTATACGCAAGCTTTGTATTGGTAGATTAGTGGTTAGGTGGGTGACCACTAGCGAACACTCACTGCTGTGTGTTTTGAGCTCTCGCTTGTAGATGAGCTGTCTCTGCAATGCTCGTAAAGACATAAACATTGTAGGTCCGCAAGTCTGAACACTCAGGCTGAAGAAGCACTTCTTGTACAGATTTGGCCATCGAGAGCTAAATGCTAGACAATAGTAATCGTCCGGGCTTCACAGTCACCGAACCAAGATCATTTCGAACACTCTCCGCTCCCTTGCTTGATACAGATAGACGCATCGAAGCCAGAGGAGACCTCAGTTCTGGACAAATCTATCCGGCGGAAGCGACCGTGGTCAACAGGTGCCAAAAGCATTCCCTCGTCTATGTACCTCGAGGAGTGGGGATAACGTCCGACTTCCAAGCACCAGACAACAGCTGGACCGTCTGAGTTGCTGGCTGGTATACAATCAACCGTATCCGCAATAAAAAATATGCCAAGATCCTCATGGTCTTTTAGGGAAGGATACTTTAACTTGCAGAAGTGCCGTAACCCTTTCACCCATCGTACTTGCTTCATACGCCCTCGGGCCTTGATATGTCTGGAAGAGACAGCTCTAAAAGGGGCAAAGTCGAATACCAATTTGGTCTGAGCATCGCATACCTTGGGCATAGGCTCTTTACGTATCCGCTCGAACCTGATGGGGCCGTCCACCGACGCCCATGACCAGGAGAGGGCGCGGTACTTTGGAGGACGCCTATATTCGGATTCCCGTACGTGCCAAAGCAGATCTTGAGTAATGTCAGACCTCCATAGATCAGCGAGATACTGTTCGTCACATAGGAGTTTCCCATACTCCTCAGCGATACCGCTAATAGTGAGTAATTTGTCTTCTGACCTCGTTAAAGAGCGGCGGCTGTATTCCTCGACTGTTTGCATGATTCAATGGTCCAGCTCACCGAGTCGATCTGGCCATTTTATTGGGTATCAATCCACCGACCCATGATTCATGTATGTTATCCCTTCTTCGTCGCTTGCAACACAGAAGGTAGATCTGTGTGGAAGAGTAACGAAATTACGACATCACATATCAGCCTGGCCCGCGGAATGTTGCAAGTGCTGTCATTACTACGAAAGCCCATGGCAGTTTGCCTTATAACATGCCGGCTGAGAGCCATCAAGACTGGTGAGCCGAGATCCGCAAAGTCTTACACAAGACAAAATTGATTATCGGGTATATACCCAAAGTCCACGAACCATCACAGTGAACAATCAGAGAGATCGTTCATACCGTTACAACACGTCGCTGCGCTCGCGCGAAAGATCCTGAAACATATCCGTCAGCTTCCCTCGCAGATCCGAGTCCATATCCACAACGTTCTGGAGCAGCCCATGTATTAAGAAGAGCGTATTCGCCTTGTCTCCACCATGGTGATTTGGGTTGCCCTCGCAAAACATTATTAAGTCAAAGTTGGCGTTGTCCTTCAACGCCTCCAGCGCGCAAAGCGCTCCTGGCTGCGTTTGCGCCATGAGTGCCAGGCCGAGCAGGCCTTCCGAGCGCACCGCTGGATCCTCTTTCTGTCGAAGTAGGTTCAAAAGCGGACTGATTATGATCTGCGACCTGTAGAGAGTGGCGAGCCGCTCGTGGTCAGCTCCAAGAAGATGCAACCCTCTGAGAATATGAAATAGGGCTCTTGATGCATCGATTGAGGCCGGGCCGATGGTGGAGGAGGCCAGAAGGAGATCGTCCAAGAGCGGCGCTGCTTCGGGAGTTAACTCTAACGAACCCGCCGGCCGCTTGTCGACGACGTGATGGACGTTTGGGAGGCAGCGGTTGAGCAGCAGTCTCAAGAGATATGCTCCGTCGCGTTGAAGCTGAGGCACTGGGGAGGAAAGGAGAAAACATGCTTCTTCGATGACTCCACCGTGGCCCAGCTTTTCCTTGTTTTTGGCCGGTATGGCCAAGTGTCCGAGAAAGCCGGCGGCTGCATGGAGGGTTTCGTCGCTGTCTCTAAATGATCACTCAGTAATCGGTCCTTATTCGAGCGGATCACTAGCGGTGACCAACCTTGTCTCCCTCAGTATGCGGACCACTTTCGCGTACACACCAGCTTGTACCATCTCCTCGCATATACGGTTTTCTACCGCGTAGTTGCCAAGCATGATACAAGCACACATCTGCAAGGGTCTTTCATCTCTGTCGAGCCAATCGAGGAGACGTCGAATGACAGGCCCGGAGAAGCCGTTACTAGCAGTGAAGTGTGTTGCTGTGGATGCGCGATATAGACCATGCAGCAGTCTTGTTGAGAGCGAAGTGACACTGTCGGCTTCCTCTAGCCGCTCTTCTTCTTTCAGCCGACAGACAAGCTCCACAGCCGATCTGTAGACATCTAAACACCGGTCGAAAAGATTGTGTGCAATGTAATCTTCTGAAATGTCAAAGAAAAGCAGAGCGGTATCGCCGAGCATCACGAAGTTCTCGGGGTCCTCGCAACACTCGGAACACTCGAGAAAACTCAGTATCTGTGTTAGTAGCTTAGGCGCATCGAGGCTTCGAAGTGTAGAGGTTTGTGACATCCGCTGAACGGTCCAGTAGAGCAGCTGGATAGCTTGGCTAGCCGCGGCGCTCCCAGCAGCAATGCTCTGCGTGGCGATCAAGGTGGCAATGATGCAGGCCAGCTTGAGGCGAGCTGCCTCCATTTGGCTATCCTCTTCAAGCAGTTAGCCATGATTACCAGAAGTATATGCTCGCCTCGTAAGTGTAGCTTGATGTATATCGCTAAACAGTAAAAGGATAGTGTATTAAGCAATGAGGTCACTCACTAGAATCATTGCATAAGTTGAATAGCACTCCCATCGTGATCTCTACTAGAGGCTTTACATCTAGGAGAGAAATTATGTGTCCTAGAAATTTAACGGTGATCGCTCTGTTGTGGCCTGCAGAGCGTCAGCTTCGCTTCAACACAGACGTTCTATAAGCTCCTGCAGCGCACATTTTCGGCTTAAAACTCTGTGCAACTGCTAGGGTTGATCTATACACCTTCTTTATCAAGAGCCAAGCGACTGCTTCACCGGCCGAGGTGGAGTAGAAAATTCACTCACCCCAATCGGCACAGCAGTTGCCTATGAGCCGTAGGTACTGCACCGGAAGATCAAGAGATTCTAGATGGCGCTCGAGAGCTCGCCGCAGCTGCAAAAGGCAATGATGCAGCAGACCACACTCGCCAAACGCAATTCGATAATCGACTACAAGAGAGAACCTCGTAAGTATTGGCATAGTGGGACGCAAGGTAAAGTGTGAAATATCAGAATGACTAGAGACATGAAGAAAGACCTCGGTAGCGATTACCACAAAGTTGACCGAGCATGTTCACTTACACTGCCTGCTGGCATCAGCCAACGCCTTGATAGCTTGTAGGTGTAGAGTCGGATTGATATCCTCCAGCCTTAACAGGTCGTCCGGCAGCCTTTCTAACCCGCCAGGAGGATCATCTGGGAGAGTTTCTAATCGAGCTACCAGCGCATCTGGCCTGCTTGAATCCAACCATGCCATGATCGGCTTAGAAAGGTCTCAAACCCCTCCGTAGACCACTTCCCCGTGTCCAGGGAGGAAGTCAACCCATACGCCGCTTTTCCCTAAACGGATCCGTACTCAGTGTCGCATTTGGCTAGAGAGGGAGCCGATACAGCTTATATAGCCGAGTCCTGCAGAGTGGTAACTGTGCAAAGATGAGTGTTCTATGCAGGATTTGAGGGATAAAGACATCAAGGTTCTGAAAACCATGTCACGTGCCATTGCCCAAGCTCGACATCAACTTCTGGCCTCAAGGCGAGCATTCCAAAATCTAGAGAACGATTGAGAACCCGCACCTTCTTTGCCGCTTTCTTTCACGTCACTCTTTCAAGCGCATTTGCATCCGCTCCAAGAAACTTATACACCAGTTACCAGCAGCCATGACGCGCGCACAGCAAACAATCTCCATCGGCCTCCTCATCTCCTCCGTAAGCGCTCCGTCTGCGCCTTCCACAATCAGCCTGCTAACAGATATCACCTCTCCCAGCTTTACCTCGCCTGCTTCCTAGGCCTGATACCCTTCCCCGTCAAAATCCAAGAAGAAGTCATTCCAGTGGTGCGCCGACCCTCCCCAGACCAAGGACTACAACCACATCGCCAATCGTACTAACACATACACAAGCTTCCCTTCTGGGCCCTCGTTTCCTTCGGCGCATACCTCCTCTTCAAGCTCGGCTATGGCGTGTTCACATTCAACGATGTTCCGGAGGCACATAAGGAGCTGATGGCGCAGATTGATCAGGCGAGGATGGAGCTGAAGGGGATGGGGGTTGATGTGGATTGAGATAAGCATTGCGCGGCGTTCAGGGTATTGAAAACTGGTAGAGATAGGGATACAAGACACGACTTAGGGCATCGGTGCACCTCGCATTGAATGAGCTAACAACCAGCTGCGCAAGGTATATCCAAATGGACAGACTATACTGAACGGACCAGTTTCTGAATATCCTGTTCGTGTCGCTACGAAGACCAGAGGAGACGAACCCGTCTACCATCTAGAATCTATACGCCCTGACTCGTTAGGCACTTTTGGCGCGCTATCCAAACAAATCCTTGTCCTCCGAGTTTCTACCACGTCAACCGATCAACTCGCCACAGCCTCAGCCTTCTCCCCTGCCGCCAAATGCTTCATCTTTAACGCCTTCTCCGTCTCCATAAATTGTCTAATCCCAACTGGTATACCCTCAAAGAGATCCGCCTCCTGTGGGCCCGACCCTCCCACACCCCAGTTCGCCTCGCTCCCGCCCCCATCATCATCCATACTGACTGCCACATGAGCTGGCGCTCCCTCCTCCGCAACCATGCTCCCACTCGCTCTGCCCTTATCCTTCAATTTCGCCCGCTGCTCCCGCTGCCGCTGCTTCGCGAGCTTCGACGCCGCAGCCCACTCCTCGATCTCATCTCTGTAGACATCCCACACGCAATTCACGCAGCCGGACATGCAGCAGTTATCCGGCTCCTCCGGTTTCGGGGGCACGAGCACGCCTGCAATCTCCGTGGCTTGCGCCATGCGCTCTGCTTGGCGTCCTGGACCCGCGAGCCGTGTGCCGAAGACTATGCGCGCTTTGGCGAGGACTTCCTCTTTGTCGTTTTGAGGGGCTCTGGAGGCGGGGGTGGGCGCGGTACGCGTTGCGGGGGTGACTTCGGGGAGTGGCTTCGAGAGCATCTCGGCATAGAAGCCGGAGAGAGGGTTCGCTTGTTCGCCGGCGCGGGCGATGTGACTTCGTCGGTTGTTGCTTGCGGAGTGCTGTTTGCGGTGCGCTTGCGTAGCAGCCTGTAGGCCCATTGCGCGGGGCGCGGCGTGTGGCCGGGAGCTGCGCGAGGCATGGAGGCATTGTCGTAGATAACTCAGGGCGGCGCGTGAAGGCGCAGTGTAGAGAGGAGACTCCATAGTGACGGTACAGATGTAAGGATACCGGAGAAGTTGTGGTGGAGAGGGTGGAGAGAGATAAAGCTCGGTAGAGAAATCAAGGCCGGACGTCATCCCGCAGATCCGCATCTCGGATCTGAGCCGAGGGGCATCAACATCAACACCAGGAACAACCCATCATCAATGCATTCATTTGGCCAACTCAGAGCCGGAGGGGATAGCAATCTGAAGTGTGCTACAAAAGAGCTCCGGTGAAGCCAGTTCACCCCCGAATCACGTGAGAAACAGACAATACGCGTGATTCCCGTCGCATAACGCGTCCCGAACCCTCTCAAGCAATACATCATTCTTGATCTGCACCCGACCAGTGTAGCACGCCAAAATGTTCTCTTCACCAGCGAAGCGTCGGAAGACATCACATCCGCCCCCAGAGGCAGCCCAAGAAGGAGCAGACCGCTCGGACGTTCGTCGAACACCCACACGCGCCTCCTTCCTATCGCCAACGAAAGCCAGCTTGGCACGTTTTAATCCGAACCTGCTACCGAAATCGACGCCGACGCGCTCAGAAGCATCACGGCCGAACAGTCAGGGACGACCTAGCTCTCGTGGGCAACAACTGCGCGCATATGTCCTAGGAGATGCGGAGGGTTTGGAACCAGGGCTTGTCGCCGTTGCGCAAATGCCGAAAGACGCGCCGGCAGCAGCACCACCGGGATCGCAGGCGCAAGGCGACAGCGTGCAGAAGAACATCAATGCACAGATTGCAAGAGAGTTGGAGACTGTCGCCCAGCGGTCATTCCTTGCTTATGAGAGAATCGTTGGGGGCGAGACACCTGCTGAGGAAGAGGAGGCTGCTCTGCCGCTGACGTCGAGTCAACGTGGGATACGGCATGTAGAAGATCATACGCCGCGCGGGATACTGTATTCTTCGCCTGGCAAGCGTGCAAAGCGGAGCAAAGCGCTGGCGAAGAAGTTGAATTCGTCGCCGTCGAAGCCACGGGATAAAGCACCGAATAGAGACGAAACCGATCGACAAACCCAACCAGAAGTAGCCGCTTCTCAGTCTGAAGCTGGGATCCCCGATGCTGAACAAGCGACCGCAGCTGGCCCTGGCAAAGCCGGGCAGGTCACTGGGACCGCACATCAAGAATCAGAAGCGAAGCAGCAGGAGAAAGACCGTTTGCTGCAAGAGATGAAAGCCCTGGAAAACCAAGTCAAGCGACTAGAGCACGCAGTACAAACGACGGACACCGATCCACGCGACTCAGGCTTCAAGAATCCGCAGGACCTGGAGAGTCTCATCACTCTGATCAACGAAACTAATCCGGCCAGCAAACCACCCGACCCACCAAAGCAACCACCACTCTCCCAGCTTCTGAGTTCCTTCCTCCCATTCACCAAACCACTCGCCCACCGCACCGAGCCAGCGCCTCCCGCCTCAAACGACCCCATCCCCTCGCACGCGCCTCTCGCCCTCGACGACCCCCTACCATACCTCACCCTCTTCACCCCCTTCACAATCACGTCCTCAATCTCTGCGACCCCAGAAACCTCAACAGCCCCATCCCCACAACCTCCTACCCTCCTCCACGCCCTCACCCTCACATCACCCTCCTCCCTGCTTTCCGCAACACTCCACCTCCACATCTCACCCAACCCCGAACCGCACATCAAGAGGCTCAACCTCGCTGCGCTCTCCCCCTGGGCCGAGTCCGAAACCGGCGCCTGGCTCCGGCGCCGTGCGGCCGAGAACGACATCGGTGGCGTGGGATGCGGGTTGAGCTCGTATTGGGAGCTGGCGACTAAGCGCGCGGAGTGCTGGGCGCGGTGTGAGAGGGTGTGGCCGGAACTGCTCAGACGGGGGACGGAGGGCGGGGCGCAGAAGGGAAGCGGGAAGGGGGAGAGGAAGAGGGCACATGATGCTGGGGAGCAGCCGAGTGCAAGTTCTACCGAGCACGACGATAGAAACGACGGCGAAGACGGGCTGGAAGAGGTTTCCGGCATCGGCGACGCGGTTGCCCCAGCGGGGGCGTCCACGCGCAGGAATGGGAGACGCGCCGCGTCGAGGAGGGAATTGCGGCGGCACCTTGGGCGTACAGAGCTGGTTTTCCAGTCCGCCGAGGTCAAGCTGCGGATAGCGTGGCGTATACAATTCGACTGGACGGGGGAAGCGGAGTCGGTTGTCCGGGCGCAGGCGGCGTTCCCGGCGGCGTGGCATGAGGCTGACGAACGGAGGTCATTGCATAAGGTTCCGGCGACGTTTGAGAGGCTGGTGAGAGAGCGGGGTGTCTTTGAGGCGGTTAGGGTTGTGGTTGGGCTACTCTTCCCTTGATCGGAACCTTAAGGGAGTGAATACAGTGTTGCATGTTTTACTCAATCTTGCCGTCGGCTTCCACTGTCGCTTCGTTGCTTTGAAGAAACGTAACGATGTGCTGGTAGAGATGAGACCCGAAAGCTATCAATCGGGGCGATCGCATGCAGTGGTTGCTTCGCGTGCTTACAAGATGTAGCAACGAAGATGAGTAACGAAGGTAAGATGTGATAATAATTAAAGGGTGAGAAGAGTCCATGAACAGATACAGGGTGAATAAGAGATGGGTATCTTCCGGCTCACTAAGCCTCATCAACGCACCAGCAATGCTCCCAGCAATGCTCCCAGCACACCACCAACTCCCCAAACGCCTCAGAAGCCGGCTACAACAAAGCCGTCTAGACTCCAGTCATTCCGCTCGGACCTTGTCAGGCAACAAAAAAATTAATAGAGCTCCCGAGTACGCCTTCCGCTGTAATTGCACCAGTCGCACTAAATAGTCAGTCAGTCGAAGAAGTGGGAGGCGGGGGTCTCTCGACGTACCGTGTTGTGAGAAGAGCCGTCGTTGTCGAGATAGCAATATTCGTTGGCGCAAATGCGGCAACGGCGAATATAGAGCTCTTTGCATTCGATGCACTGTCTGATGTTAGCTATGCAATTTTACGACTATTCGAGGACGTGGAGCAAGCGTACAGTGGGCCCACAGCCAAAACATTCACGTTTTACGCCGATCACCTATGTGAGAGAGACGTCAGCACATGATCCCAAGATACTTGCACGCACTTACCTATTAGCGCGCCGCACCTGCTAGTGATTAGATGGCTGTGGGTTGACTATCCGTCATCAGGCTATCAACTCTTCCCATTCTTCATCCGTGTTGGCAGTCCATGTAGCCTTCCCGGATTCGAGTATGGCGTATACATTCGTGAAGCGCGCTAATAGGCAGTGCAGCATCCGGTAATCACCCCCACATGCCGTCGGTGACAGCCATCATCTCGCTGACATAGCACTTTTCAATACAGAGACCCATATGTACCTTGACATCGCGCTTGTAGCTGCTATCCAGCTGCGCCATCATATTCTCAATAGCCTCCTGCTGCTGCAGTTCCGTGCGTGTCGAGTTTGGTAGGCCCTGGTAGCAGTCCTCGTCCCACCACTTGTTGCAGCGCTCGCACCATCGCCCGCGGAGGCAGTCCTCGCATCTGACAATCAGCCGAGGCGGCGGGGAACCGTCGAGGGTTGCAGGCAGTTGGGCCGCGCGGATGGTGGAGGCGTGGAGCGGAGGTGGGCTTAGAAGTGGCAGGTGAGTTAGGGGCGACTGGCCGAAGACCGCGGGGGTTTCGGGACAGGAGCCGCAGGTTGCGCACCCAGCGGTTCCAAGGGCGATGCTTGCGACAGCGGGACGAAGATAGGTCTGCGGTTGGGTCGGATAGGCGTAGGCTGGCGAGGTAGAGGAGGCCGGAGCGGAGTGGCGTGGGCCGCGACAGAGGACGGCATCAAAGTAAATGATGCCTTCGCAAGCCTGCAGGGTGTCTGCCCAGTCGTAGGAGGGACGTTTGGAGAAGATACGGCCGGCCGGCTGATACCACTTGTCCGTGGTCCGCGCGAGGGCAGCGGTGAGCGCCTGGGCGGACTTCTCGTTCCACTCTGCGCCAATCTGCGCACCCTGCGATGTTGTGACTCCGGAAGGGGTTGGAATTCTCGGTGGGGACCTTGTTGGCTTTGGGGGACCCTCTGCAGGTGTTGAATCCCGAGGGCCGAAAACATACAGTGCCTTGAGCCTTGGTGTCCCCTCGGGTCTCGACGGCCTCACAGCGTAGTTCAGCGCTTGCCGAAGCTTTCTCTCGTTCAGATTCTTGACGTCACGGATAGAGAGCACTCTAACGCTGTAGCGATCCTCAGCGATAATCTCCCGCACCAGATCTGCCGGCACGCTCAGACCATCCAGGACCAGCGTCTGCACGTTCCTCAGGAGATGCCTGCGCTCGAGTTTGGAGAAGATGCCGCGGAGGGGTCCGGAGTAGAATTCATCCTCGGTGAGCGCCTCGTCCATGCGCTCAGCGCGCCAGTTGTTTCCCCCGATATCGATAGGCGTATAGGGTACGACGGCCGACTTGACCGTCGACAGGTCGAGGTATCTGAAGACATCGGGCGTGTGTAATACAAGGTCTCGGAAGGACTTGGACGTGCGCGAAAGCGCGAGGGTGGCTGCTACGGGAAGGTAGGGTGCGGTATGGTGCAGGACTAGGGAGTTCGAGAGGAGGTCGAGAAGCGTTGCAGGCATAGAATGCTCCGATATCGAAGCCGAAGCCGAAGCCATCCAGCGGCTGGGATTGGCGGATTATGAAACTGGTAGGTGTGAGAAGAAGTGAGAGGGAAACAAACGACTGAAAAGATGGCAGATGTGGTATTAGCAATTATGTAGTACCTAGGAAAGAAAAAGGGGAAGGGATGGAGGGATAGAAGAATGGAGGGATGGCCGGGACGGCCGGGTTGGGAGCAAGTTGTTGGTCTCGTGTCGACACCGTCGCATCACTTGCAGTCCCGGCCCGCGAGCAATGATGGTGTTGAGCTTGCCAGGGTGGGAATCTAATCATATCCTACCGCTCAGATCTTATCGATAGGATCTCATCTGCCGCATCTTATCGAAGAGATCTTATCAGCTAAATCTTATCAATCAAATATCATCAATCAAATCTTATCGGGAATCTGGAGCAGCACCAGTGACATGTGCGCAGCATCACGGTATCTTCGAGAATCGCGTTCGAGGCAATTGTCAGCCTCGACGCCTGCTACTAACACCAATCTTCCCGTTCCTTTCTCTTACTTGCTTTTGAACTGCAGAGTGTCTGCAGAGTATCTGCATCTATTCTGACATATCCTTCCTAATTTCTTTCTTGTTCAAGCGTCACAGCATCAATGTCCGCGCAGCCGGCATCCCTCCAGTGGACCGCCCAATACTCCGTAGCACCATCCTCACGCTCAACTAAGCTACCAGGCGACAAGATTCTCTTACCTCCGTCAGCACTCGAACAGCTCCTCGCAGCGGCCCCCACAATCATCACCGAACCCACCTATTCTCGGCCGTATACGTCCGCCTTCGACCCCTACAATCCCTTCACCTTCGCCGCTGAACGAGCAGCACGCGCCCAATTTCAGGACAGACAACAGCAGCTACCACATCCACTGATCTTCCGTCTCGTCAATCCGCAGAATGGGCGCGTCATTTATGCGGGTATCAGAGAGTTCTCCGCTGAGGAGGGCGAGGTGGTCCTAAGCTCCGTGCTAAGGCAAGCTTTGGGTATCGAGGACCCACAGGGCTCCAAGACACCAAGTCGCAGTCCAACCCCAGGCAACAGCGATGACGATGAGGCGGTGACGAACGGCGTGCAAGGTCTCGCAGTCGCCAGAAAGAATGCGCCTAGGATCACAATCCATGCGAAGGAGCTGCCCAAAGGCACGTACGTTAAGCTACGGCCGCTAGAAGCCGGGTATAACCCGGAGGACTGGAAATCGCTACTCGAGCAGCATATGCGCGCCAACTTCACAACATTGACAAATGGGGAGGTGCTGGTGGTGCCGGGTGGACGAGGAGTCGGAGGCAAGCTAGAAGAATTCAGATTCTTGGTCGATGGCTTCAAGCCGGAAGGCGACGGAATCTGCGTTGTAGACACCGACCTGGAAGTCGATATCGAAGCACTGAACGAGGAGCAGGCTCGAGAGACACTGAAGAGGATAGCGGAGAAGGCGCGGAGGGCGCCGGGTACCGATCAAGGCAGTTCCGCTGGCGGAAGACTTGATCTTTTCCAAGCACAACCAGGGCACGTGCTTGACGGTGAATATGTGGACTACGAGATACCTTCCTGGGATCGCTCGCAAGGTCTTGAGATCGAGCTCGGAGATGTTGAAGAGGAGGACGAAGTTGATTTGTTCGTCAGTCCGTTCAGCACGCGGCAGCGTGTCCGGCCTCGAGAAGACGAGTATGTCTTCGGCGAGTTTGAAGGCCGATACCCGAAGCGCATACGCCTTGCGCCCACCAACATCGAGCTCGAGGGCGCAGAAGCCGTTTGGGTGTCCGTCCACGCCTACGCGCCCCCCGAAACAAGCCAAAATGGTGATCTGCGAAAAGCACCGAAGCATTACACCATCCGCGCCTCTCCTTTTGACGTGAGAGCCCCACCTCCGGCATCTTTAAATATACTGCCGGCTTCAAACAATATCGAACATAACCCAGATGAAGTTCAGTGCAAGAACTGCCTCCAATGGGTCCCCCAACGCACCCTCTTCCTGCACGAGAACTTCTGCCTCCGCAACAACATCCGCTGCCCCAACGGCTGCAACCAAGTCTTCCTCCGGACCAGCCCCGCCTGGGCCAATCACTGGCACTGTCCGCACGACTCCTCATACGGCAACACGCCCCTCAGCAAAGCGAAACACAACCACCTCTACCACACGTCGTACACCTGTCCCTCCTGCACCTCATCCACCACTTACCCTACCCTCCCCGCCCTAGCGCATCACCGCACGACAACCTGCCCCGGCAAACCAATCCTCTGCCAATTCTGCCACCTCCAAGTCCCGCAGGAAGGCGACCCAGACACGCCCTCTCCCGAAGCCCTCCTCACAGGCCTCACGCCCCACGAGCTCGCCGATGGCGCACGAACGACCGAATGCCACCGCTGCGGCGCCATCGTACGGCTCCGCGACATGGCGATGCACCTGCGGCACCACGAGCTCGAGAAACTGTCCCGCCCACAGCCGCGCGTGTGTCGCAATGCGCTGTGTGGACGGACGTTGGACGGGGTCTCCAAGACCGGTGATACGCGCGCGGGCACGAGGAGAGGGCAGGGGCCAGGGAACGACATAGGGCTGTGTAGTCAGTGCTTCGGGCCGCTGTATGTGGCGGTCTATGACCCCGAGGGGCGGGCGTTGAGGCGGAGGGTCGAGCGGAGGTATCTCAGTCAACTGCTCACCGGGTGCGGGAAAGCGTGGTGCAGGAATCCGTACTGCAAGACTGGGCGCGAGCATCTGGGGATTGGAGCCTCGGTGAGCACGAAGGAGGCGCTGCCGATGGTGAAGCCGTTTTTGGACGGGTTGGGGAGGAGCGAGGCGGATCCGGCGAGGCCGCCGCTGCATTTTTGTGTCGATGAGGGAAGTCAGAGGAGGAGGGGCCTTGCGGAGTTGTTGGCGGCGGAGGATGGGGGGGATGGAGGATTTGGGTTTGAGTGGTGTGTTGCTGCGCTGGAGGCCGAAGGAGGAGATCTAGAGAATGCGAGGGAATGGTTGAGAGCGTGGGCGCCGAGTAGGAACGAGGTACGGTGAGGGCCGTGTTCATCTTGGGAGCGTGGGCATTCGGACTGTAGTGCGGCCTGGAGACTTCTTACCTCTTGTCATGGAAGCAGGAGAGAATATCATCTAAATATCACATAACAACCTTAAGTCTACATCACACATCGGCATCCTGAGTCTGTGTCTACTGTCTACGAAGCCGCAGCGCTTCTCGGCGTCGGCAGATTATTCGCCTGATCAAGCGCGAACGTGAAATCTCTTGTACAAGCATCGTAGCTTGTCTCGTCTCCAATTCGAATGTCCCAGTCTGTACACTCGGCGAACATCATTGTCTGGATCTAGTAGAACCGTGCGCTTATTCACAGGCGCCTTCCAGCCATTCCAAAGCTAGATCAGAGTAGTATGTGGATGGCCGCTAATCGAGACTGCACCCTGGGGGTTTTGATGAAGCCTCCACCCTCTCGCCAGCCGCTGTGCAACGCCATACGAAATCCGCTATTGATATTGTCGCTTGTATACTTAAGATGCGCTCCCCACGCACGGAGCAGAAATCACCTCACCACGTCTCTTAGCACTCTTTGAACGCTGTGCAGCACCATGTGGAGCAGCTGGAATCACTATGCCATATAGGAGTGTACTCTATAGAAAAGCTTCGGGTTTATGCCAAAAAAGCTAATAAAGACGCATCATTACTATTTACGTTTAGTCAGGGGCTAAGTTGAGGTAATCCTTTGATATATCGCATTGTTAATAAGGTCTAGAATATATTAGAGTATATTAAGATGGCATCATAG
>Ga0181466_1000256_pt1 | contig 19496 bp, 20 predicted proteins | sample InSIn4gowninarea_FD_119078 | JGI IMG/M metagenome (GOLD analysis project Ga0181466, IMG submission 119078) | Clean room microbial communities from NASA Spacecraft Assembly Facility at Jet Propulsion Laboratory, Pasadena, California, USA -... ... | reverse complement strand
TTCTGCTTTCTCACGTTGTATTAGAGTGCCTGGTTGAGAAGGCAGCTCCGTTTGAACGGTGAACATGTGACCTTCGCTTGAAGTACGAGTGCGCCCTCCCTTCAGCTTGGCTCGCAGCTCGGCCAGCTTTTGCTCGTGTGCGATCTTCGACTCAGAAGGGAGCCGATTCATGCTTGCTTTGTTGCTTCTGAGAGGTTGAATCTCAGCGTGAGGTGCATGCGCATGATCAGTGGTGCTGGTAGAAGGAAGGTGCTGTGAGGGGAAACAATTTCGATTAGGTGAAAGATCGTCAGACAACTGCAGACAACCTACTGTGGTCTTGCTCTCGTAGTCTTGCTCGTCGTAACCGCGGAATCCTGCTGGAAGGTCTTTTTTCATAGTTCTACCTTTGTCATAGGGGCTGTGTGAAATGCCTAAGGAAAGAGCGGGATCACGAAAGTTCGATCAGTCACGTATTGGAAGAATGATTATGGAGGAACACTATCACCGGGGTTTCAAAGTGTCATCTTGTGCTGTCCATGCGGTTCTTTGTGCAAACGCATCGGTGCGGTGAAAGTGCAGATCAAATAACAGAAACTCAACCAACGGAAACGTGACGGGAGTTTGCAACCCCGGCTGTTTCGACGGAGACGCGACTTGAACGCGACATGGTCGTTTGTATGACGTCATGCATTGCGCTTATTGCCAGGGACAGCACCTCGCACAGCACCCAAGTTTCAAGAGGTGTTTACAAGATTACCTTACAACCTGTAGGGTTTGAGATGCGGGAATGGAATGCAGCAGGACCACATACAAGGGAATATCGTCTAGATAATTATATCCGCAAATCTCAATAGCCTTGCACTTATATAACAATTACATGTAGAAAGGCGCATTACGAATGTGAAAAACAAGGATTGAATGGGAAGAACAACGTTGAAGAGCTTTAGACTGTTATCCCAGCTTGTTATACTTTCTAAGGCATATATATATGCCTATATAGGTAGGCTTATGGCTAGGGATAATGATAAGTATTCGGGACAGAATTTCATATAAGACTGATATCATCAAGCGAGGGTTGAAACGCGTTTAATACACGTATCTAAACCCAGCTGCTCTCCTCCCAATGCCTTCCTCGCCATCGCCTTCGCCTCTTTCATTGCGCTCCAGCTTCTTGTTCTCCAGTATGTGTAGCCACCGGAGGAACAAAGCCATGCAACCCACCAACAAGCTGATCACCGCGTTCGCACTACCACCGGGGACGTAGTTTGGCGCGGCCGAGCTGGGATACATGTAGCTTCCATAGATACTCGCGGTATTGCCAATCATGTTACAGACAGCGATACTAGCCGATCGCTTGACCAGCGGACGAGGAAAGGAATTGGCGACCCAGGAAACGATGATCTGGTAAGCAGAAACGGCTCCCATTGGCATCAAGAACATTGCTAAGAAGCGGGCGCCAACACTGTGGGTGCCTGTTGCGATTGCATTGCCGATTGCGGCGACGAGCATGAGGCAGAAGATGTGGAGACTGCGGTCGGCGGTTTTACTGCTGGTGTAGGTCACGCAGATTGAGACGAGGAAGGTTGCGAACCAGACTGTTCATTGCATGTAAGTATGTGAAGATGTCTGTCAATGGCAAGGTTACTGACCTGGTACTGTAAGAAGAAGCGTCGTGATCTTGCCATAACCGAGTGTGGCCACGATACTGGGGAAGAAATATTGGAAGGTTTGGGAGAGAAGGCTCATATGTTGAAGTAGGACGAAGAGGTAGAGGCGGTAATCCTTGACCGCGAGTTTGACGCCTCCCCAAACAGAGCTAGAGTATCGTTCGTCGGCTTCGTTGATGTCTTCAAGCAGACGCCAAGCAGCGAAAGATCTCTCTTCTTCAGAAAGCCATCGCGTTGTGGCTGGGTAGTCGGGCAAGAAGAACCCAGCAATCATGGCTACGCCGATGGTGATTGAACCTTCGACGATGAACAACCATCGCCATCCGGCAATGCCATGTGCTCCATCAAGGTTACCGAGGATTCCTGCCGCAAGCAGACCGCCGAACATGTTTGCAAGGGCGTTTCCGGAGTAGAACCAGGCGATACGTCGAGTGAGTTCCGCGCGAGTGTACCAAGAGGACATGAGGAAGATGGCTCCCGGGAAGAAGGGAGCCTCCACAAACCCGAGGAAGAAGCGGATGACAACCAGGCCCGTGAAATTCTGGGCTGCTGCATTGCAGGTAGAAACGACTCCCCACATAGCAGTCGCTGAAGCAAGATAGATTGAAGGCCGTACGCGTGTGATTAGAACATTGGATGGGAGTTGCATTAGGAGGTAGCCGACAAATAGGATGCTTGTAGCGAGGTTAAAGTCTGTACCCTTTTATTCGAGGATCTTAGCGGATGATCCACGATCGTCGCCGTCAATTTGTACTAACCTTCATTCCTAAGTCTCTTTCAAGAGAACCTTGACGCGCTTGTGCCAGGTTACTTCGATCCAGGAAGTTCAATAGGTACATGACCACAAGGAAAGGCAAAAGCCGCGTGTCTACCTTGCGGAGCAGCTTCTTGGTGTGGAATTTCTTCCATTCTTCGTCCCTTGTAGCGAAATCGTTGTAGAAGGCTTGTTGCTCTTCATTGACGCCCTTCTTTTTGTCGATGCTCGAGCGCATCTCAACTTCCTCAGCATCATGTGGCTTGTTGTCTGGAGCCATGTTGATAGGCTTCCGATATCAGAGGCCCAAAGAAACTCAAAGCCGAAGACTAAAGGACAAAGGACGAAAAACCAAGGTAGGGTAGAAAGGAAGTATAGTCTGAAGACGGGAAAGAGAAACCGGAGTGACTTAGGGAGACGGTCTTCATCTTATAACCTACTGAAGGATGTATCCCTGGAACGCCTATCTTTCTTGGCCGATCTGTGACCGAAAACATGCCCTCGATGCGTAAATGTACCTACTCCGCAGAGACCGAGGCTCAGTCGAAGATTTCGTGGCACTACGAACACTGTTAGAAGCATATCACAAGTTATATATGCACCTATTGTTAATATAATAGATTGGAACAACAATGTAAAGCTTATAAAGGGTACTGTTCTTACTTGAATATAATATATCATAACAATCATACGCCTCTCCATACGTAATTAATATAGTGGCAGAGGCTCTTGAGAGCTCGATTACATGCCTGGGTGCCACGAATTTTGGAATCAACCCTCGGACTTGATAGTCGTGTGGAGACCCCGGGATCCTCAGACGGTGCTCGGATAGTATTGCACCGAAGTTGGACTGCAACGATGCGAAATATCGTACTTGGCTACGTATACCCTGCTCGCGTGACTTGGCACTGTCTGCTATTGGAATGCCGCAAGCGTTGGGGTCTTGGCCAAAGGAGTTGTACATGTGCGGTTTTGGTTTCGAAAGAAGCACCGCATAGTTTCAAACACCGCCGTGCGGCGCCAAGACCGCCCGAGCACTTCCCCATCCGGCTTTCTCGCCGGGTGGGGTTTCCATGTATAGTGGGGTGTGCGGCACAAACGGGAATAACGCATCTTAGGCAGATGTAGGTACACTTTAAATGTCGATGCGATACTAATAATTCAGCATCTAACTGAGCTTCCTGCATTGGTCAACGATCTGTTTCATTCAACCCCGTGAGAAAGAGAGCACACCCCATCTTAGAGATTGACACTATCCTAAAACCGAGTCTCATCAGTCCATTGCGATCATGAAAGTGCTCATCACTGGAGCCGGGGGCTTCGTCGGTCAATTGCTGGCGGAGACACTCCTAAACGATTCACACAGTGTCACCATGGCCGATATCTTCGAGCCTCCAGTGCCGGCAAAGGCAGAGAAGCACAAGCAGAACGCCAAATGTATCAAGGCAGACTTATACGAAGATCCTCAGGCCGTTCTGTCGAAAGATCTTGATGCAGTATTCATCTTCCACGGCATCATGTCTGCCGGCTCAGAAGCAAACTTCGACCTAGGCTACCGGGTAAACCTGCACAGCTCTCTGCGCCTCCTCGAAGCAATCCGCAAGACTTGCCCTGGCGTCCTGGTCATCTATGCCTGCAGCACCGCTGTCTACGGCCAACCACTGCCTGAAACCCCCTCCGAAGCTACGGTGCCAACTCCCGGCTCCTCTTACGGCGCCCAGAAGATGATGGTCGAGTATGCGATCAACGACTACACCCGCCGCGGTATTATCAACGGTTTCTCCCTCCGTTTCCCTACCATCTCTGTTAGACCCGGCAAGCCGACACAAGCGGCTTCATCCTGGATGTCGGGTATCATCCGCGAGCCACTGCAGGGTCAAGAGAGCATTCTTCCCTGCGGCGACGACTTCCAAGCCTGGCTTTGTTCGCCGCGCACGTTGATCCGCAATCTGCAGCATTCGCTCACGCTGAAGAAGGACAGTCTCCCTCCACACACGCGGCAAGTCAACCTGCCGGGGATTACAGCGAATGTGGCGGAGATGCTGCAGGCGTTGAAGGAGGTTGGAGGACAGAAGGCATTGGACCTGGTTAGGAGAGAGAAGCCGACGGATGAGATTAGGGATATGCTTAATAGCTGGCCTATTCGCTTTGATACCAAGAGAGCTCGGGAGCTGGGTTTCGTGGCAGACGATAGTTTCAAGCAGGCGGTCGAGGATTTTGCGGCTTCGTTAAAGGAGTAGACACCAGACGTCTGCCGAGAAGCAAACAAATACTCCGGTAGAAGGATACAATTCAGCATGGATCGTGCACATGACATATCTGGAATGGGAGGTTTGATGCAGTACTATATCTAGCTATGACTACGCCTTTCCAGCACAGCCCATAGATTCCATCCATCCCTCACACTGTGCCTGGATAAGGGAAGTGCCCTTCTCCAACAGCTCAGTCAACGGCACCTTGCCCGTATTCTTGTTCGCATACTCAAAGTAATCCGAAAGCACCATCTTGTTGACATTCACACGAGTGACACCACGCTCGATGCACTTGTTCAGAATCTCCGGGATAAACTCATTTGTGCCGTGAAGCACAATTTGAACTCTACCCTTTGCCTTCTCATGAATCGATGCGAGTCTGCTCTGGTTAGCAAGTGCTCCAAACATGACAGGCCGTACAAGCGGACTTACCGGTCGTAGTCGAGATGGATGTTCTCCACACCATGGTAATCGCCATGGACATTTCCAAAGGCTGGAGCAAGGAAGTCAATGCCAGTGGCAATGAAATCGTCCACCTCCTCAGCGGTCGTCATCATGCCCTCCAGCTCGGCGGTATCCTTTACGCCGTCCTCGCCACCTTCGATTCTTCCCGGCTCTGCTTCTGTTGCGATCCCCCGGCTGTGACACAGAGAGACCAGCTCTTTCGTCTTGGACAGATTCTCTTCCTTCTCGTAGTGGCTCATGTCGACCATGATCGAGTCGAATGCCGGTGTGCCGTCGGCAGCCTTGATCTGGGATGCCGTCTTAATGACCTCGGGATCCTGGGCGTGGTCCATGTGGACAGTGATGGGTACAGAGGCAGAGCGAGCGGCATGTGCGGCGAAGTCAACGAGCAGAGGAGAGTACTTTAATGCCCAGGGAAAGAGCAAGATCTGGAGAGGAGCTTTCTTCGCCTCTGCAGCACGGATGGCGCCAATGATGGTTTCCATGTTGTACGACACGACACCGAGCACACCGTACTTGCCCTCTGCTGCTGCATTGAGCATTTTGACCGCGCGGTTACTCGACAGTTTCTTGAGAGTCATCTTGACGGTAAGGGTGGGGTTTGGTTGATGGAGTTGAGGGTTTTGGGTTCAGAATAGCTTGGTAGACGAATGGAATGGCTAATTGAAGGTAAAATATGACAAGATACTCGAGACACAAGTTTTTTGAGAAGATGGAGGTTACATATCCACTGTCAGGCACAATAGCCTGAATGGCATGTGACTTCTCGTTGTTCTCTCCGTGACTTCAATACCGAGCCCCGCCATTTGCCCACCGGTTCGGCAAACATTCTGCCGAAAGACATCCGGAGCTTTGACATGGGGCTGAGCTCCTCGCCCAAAAGCCGATTCTCTGTCAGACGAGATAGCAACCACAGTCATTACTGACTCGACGATGTGTGTAGGAAGCTGCAGAATTGTATTAGGTTACGAAGATACTTTCGACCACCTCCAACAATCGCACATAGGGCGGAGTTCGTAACCTTAGAGCTTTTGTTCCAAACCGTGTCTCCCGATTCGCGAATGAGGCTTTTTCCCACATTCAAAATCCGAGTCTCGCGCGTTGTGGACTTAGCATTGTGCTTTGTTGTCTATGTGACGCACTACAAGTATTGGCTCTACTCGACTGTGGTTGTCGCCATCTCGCAAGCGATGTCCCCTGTCTCGGCCTGTTATTGGTCGAGTTGTTCCGACGTGCCTTGGAGTCCATTGCAGCTGCGATGGCGCAGGAACGCGTGCGGTCTTGTTCCACCGCAGCCTTGACAATTGGTCGACAGACTAAGCGAAATGTCTTGTGCGGACACAGCCAGTGGGATCACCTGATAAACACGCAGGTTGATCATGAACCAACAGCTACACGACTGCGGGATCTCGTGGAAAGACGTGCTTCTAGGTGATAGCCCCACTCCGAAACACAGTCTTTTCAGGAATACTGGCGAAGACTTCTCAGCATCGTAGTCCTCCAATCAGCGAGGTCGGAATATTTCACCCATTCGAGCAGAACTTCCGTTAAATCTTTGTCTTTGCAATGGAAGCCAATGGCTATCGTGCATTTTTAAGCGCCCACTCTCCGGAGACGCAGGGATAGCGCACAAGTGTCACAGCGATCAGCCGTTCTGATTGGACAGTCCTTTCAGCATCTCACCAGCGCTGTCAGCTTCTATCTCGCTCTGCATATGGTACCTGAATCTTGCTTCTGACAATGTTGACATCCCGTCTCAGAATAGTCTATGGCGCACGAAGAACGCGCCCTCGCGCTTGTCTAACATGTTCATCCAATAACATAGCGTGCTGGAAGAAGTAGTTGCACGAGAGTGCTGCCGTGCCAATGCACAGTGCGACGGTTCTGTCACACCACGAGCTAGGCTAGCAGGTATGGCTTGCTGTGCCCGGACTCTTTACCTATGCCTGGCTTGCTGCCTACCCTTTCGTTCTCGGGGGTGAAATGAATTGCGCAAGTCCGACATCATTCGCGTACCAGTACGATCAGTCACATCGCTTGGAAAGGCATGAAGCTTGCAGAGCTGCACAATGAACCAACAGCAAAACGTATTCCCACCACCACCAACACCGAATCATGCATTCCTTCAGCATGGGCGGCAAGATGCCGAACGGCCACAGTCAATCAATACTGCCATGAACAGAGGCCATAGAGTCCAGCCACATAACTTCAGTCCAGGATCACCCATAAGCACACCTTTGAGCCCAAGGTTCTCTCCTGCAGAGTCTGCTGTCTTCAGTGCAAACCACTCCGCTGGCATGGCCACTCAGATGTACGATCCACGCCAATGGGGCCAGTCTGGACGCGTGAGCAATTCACATTCAACTCTCTTGTCCTCGTCTGCCCGAAGAGGTATCGTTCAAACTACTGGCATGGAAGGTAAGTCAATTCTCTTGCATTGTTGTGCTAGTTTCACACCAAGGCACCTGAACATCTGTCATCTTCCATAATAAGGTGAGCACTGGAACATGTTGTGTAACTCGGTATCCAGCTTCATTACCGTCTCCGCCGCCTCCTTATACGCCTCCTACGCCAGAAAGTGCGTCTCGTTCTGTGCGTCCCTCACCATTACTTGAGTCCAGTGGTTTCATCGCTTCACCTCTGTCAGCCGGGCTTCTGTCGTCGGGCCGAAGCGTCTCACGCCCGGGCTCAAATTCAGAGTCATCAACCCAGTTCCCGCCGCCTCCGGCGTCTCGACCCCAAGAGAAATCTACCTCCGGGGCTGATCGTGAGTCCCCACGCTTGAGATTCAGCCTATCGGGCCTGGCCGCTAGAGTGAGACGATCCGACGGCGTAGAGCCTACGAGCACCGTTGAGCCGTTGCCATCAATATGCTTGGAGCCATTCACGAGGCCACCAGCTGCTCGTCGCGCAGCCTCAACGGGAGCGATCGGCCTTGGAGTTGGTTCGATGGCGCAAACACTTGTGCAAGGGCAAGGCGCTGGAAGATCTTCGCCAGGATCGACGCCCTGGGAACCTGGCATGCCTCTTCCGCCCCCTCCTCCTGGTCCGCCGCCGACCACAGATCGATCGCGAAGTCTTAACCGCTACAGGCACAACGTTGGTGGCATCATCGGATCAGCGGAAAGTGAAGCGCCTTTCCCTGCCCGGAGGACGGCTCATAGCAGTACTCTTGGGGAAATTCCGCCTACTCCGGCTGATTGGGTAGATGATGGCGATTCGCAGCAGCGCCACAGCTTGAACAAGCACGAACATCCTTCTACGCAGATAGAGGGAGATACTGCGGCTCGGCGCGCCGCGAGGAGAGATCTCAGCGTGGACAGCATCCGCGAAAGAAGGTCCAGAAGTAGGCCTGCCAACGGAACTGAGAATCCAAAGCCAGCCGATTTGGTTCTATCTACCAATCACGGCCTTCTAAGAAAGAGACGCGTAGCTTCGCAAAAGTCGCCGGAAGTACAATTAAAAGCCTACCAGGCATCTAACAAGAACTCGTGCCGCGATGTTCCACCACGAAACCTGTCAACATTGACGCCACCCTACACGCCGGCCACTACGATACCTCGAGGAAACGTACTCTCGCTTGTCTCTACAGATGTGTCGACTCCGGAAGTAGTGTCGGTTGTCGCCAAGAGCTCTGGTAAGCCTGATGCAATGGCTAGCGATTCGGAAGCCCAAAAGTTTGCGCAAGCTAGCCTAGACCGATATATGACCTTCATTCAGCAAGAGATAGCCGCACCGACGGATGGTGAAAGACTGGATCTTTTTGCAAGATACGTGATACACGAATCAAGACTTCGCAGGGATCGCTACTCCACAGCGTTTGGTGCCATGGCCGGTGATATAATGGATCTTAGTCGAGACATGTGGAGGCCATCAAGTTCTTTGGCTACACCCAGAGCGCAGGGTTCCGTTCAGTCTGCTGATCCTCAACCGAGTCCCTCATCTTCACGTCAAGCACCAAGACCACATCTGAGCATCGTTCCAAGTTCGAATTCATCTACCGCGGAGCTGACTCCTGCAACTGATACCGAGTCCATCGCCGATGTTGCTGACGGTCTACGGGCCCAAGAGCCAACGAACGCCTGGGGCGAGAAGTTCCGACCGAGTCTTTCGCCAATCCCAAGCATGGCAATGAGCACGGTAGCGGACGAAGAAAGCTCGCGAGGTCGATCATCCAGCCGTTGGTGGGAGGATAGTGCTGAAGGTTCGGTAGGCCAAGGGGGCCGTAAGCTCGAGCGCACAAAGCAAGAGTTGAAGTACATGAGTCTGCATCCAGATGAGCTCGCTGGAGCCGTTCGACCATCTCCAGCCTTGAGTACCCCGACTCCGGGTACGAGCAGACAGCACATGACAAGCATTCCTAATGGTTATCCTGCGGAGAAAGTCAGATGGCACGAGGACCAAGCGTCCACCCCACTGGCTTTGTCGCCGCAGCCACTCCTATCACCGCACTCCGCTACTATGACAACTCGAGGCAAAGCTCCCGGGAATTATTTCCAGATCGAGATGTTGCCGCTCGACGTTTCTAGACTTGTCACTCTGCCACCTCCATATCCGCGGCATTATCCGGCGGTGAATAATTGTCATCCTTCATTGAGCGAGCTGCGGTCAAGACATCGCTCGATAGCCGACCTTTCCGCCTTGCGCTCTTTAAGCCAGCAGGAGGAGGCCACAGAAATGCTGCATCGATTCATTCCGGAGAAGTTACGAAATTGCGAAGATTGCATACAGCGACTGGTTGCTTCGCTTGAGGAAACCGCTTGTTACGATCATACCATCTCTGCTCAGACGGAAGGAGACGAGCGTCCTGAATTGTTAGAGCAACTAACTCTTCTCAAATGGCTTTTCGAAAGCCGCGAGCAGATTCAGAAGCAAAGTTTCGACGCCTGGAGCCAGAGCATCATCGACCAATATCAGCCCACAATATTGTACTGCACAACAGTAGGCGATTACGCCCGCCAGTGCCAAGAAGAAGACGAACGCGACGGCTGCATCGGACGAGGCCGAAGCGACTTTGCCGAACATGCCATGAACCGATTCACCATATTGCAAGACATCATCGAGCGCCACGTCTCCCGAGGCGTCGAAACCCAGCTCTCGGCATTCTGGGACATTGCGCCAGGCCTTCTCGAAATCATTCAAAAAGTCCCGGAAGATCTTCATGGGTTTGAAATTGAGATACCTCGCACCGAACGTGATGACAACGCTGCTTATCAGTATTCTCCATTGCAATACCTTGTAACGGTTCTTAGCCACGCCAAGAAGTCGGCGTACCAATTCATTGAGTCGCAGACGAACCTTCTTTGCTTGCTCCATGAAGTTCGCACGGCGACAATGTCGGCTTCGTTGAGGGTTGTTGAGGTGAGAAGGACTATGGCCGGCGAGCAGCCTTCAAGGCTGCAGGCTGAGATGGGGCAGGTAAGGAAGGAGAGGGAGGACAATCTGACGGAGGATCTGAAGGAAAAGGTCGGAGAGGTCGATAGGCAGTGGGATGAGGCGCTGGGTAGAGCTATAGAGGCATGCATTGCGAGGGTCAAGGCATGGTTGCAGGAGACTGGCGGGTGGGACGAGGGGCTGGATGTGTGACTTTGGCCTAAGGTATCCGTGTGTTGAGGTTCGTTTGCTACACTTTGCTTTTATGATATCAAGCAAGGTCTCAAATAGACAACTTTAGACGCTCGTCCGCATGCTCTACGAGTGACTCCACGAAACAAAGCGAATGCGCAGAAGTAAATGATGTGGGCAAGCGATCTCCTCGGAAGCTTGTCAAAGCCTTCTGGACAAGCCTTGAGCTTCTAGCTCACTTGAGACGAATATTGATGAGTAAGGATTTTACGACTGTGTTGTTCGTCGGTGGAGCTACCAAAGGCCTGTTCTTCCGCCGCACTCTCTGCTCTCGCCATCTGGGTGATCACACTCGACAACATCATCATTGCCACTGTGAGTGAGTTTGTTGTGCCAGATATATTCGGGATAATCGATGAATGAGGTGAAATACTCTCAACGACTTCATGTTGGAATCGGAGATTTCGATTCTCACAGGACTTTGGGGAGCCACTAACATGTGTAGAGAAGCACCTACGTGATAACATGGAAACCATCCACTAATACCACTGACATTACTGATGAATCGTCTGGCGTGATTACCATCACACCACCGGAAATGGACTGAATGTGGACCCTGACCAGAGATGGTGCAGTGGTAATCAAAAGACAAAGAATGTTTGGTGGTCAGGGCAAAGGCTACGTCACATGACAGTCGGAAGATGCTCGGGCGCCAAAGCTACAGTATTTGCAACAATGAGCGATAATTTCTCTCGCGCCGGGCTTTGAAGTATTCCCTTTCACGACACGCATCCATCAATCTCCAAACTCTCTTGTGCTCCTGCACTTTCTTCCATAACACTCGTCACACCGGCCCCCAAAAAAAGTTGAAAATCCAGAAAAGCCCATATTGTCCCTCGCAACAGCTGTTGTCGAAGGTCCTTTGTTAGACGAGTCCAAGTCGGTTTTCGGAAGGAACTCTTAGAACAAAAGGTACGTACGCGCAGTGCAGTGCACGATTTGCTCGACGAGAGGGTTAGGCGATTCTTTTTGAATTTGAAATGTATCTTCATTTGCAAAGACAAGAGGAAGAGGGCAAGACAGCAGAGGAGATCCATCGTCTTGTTCGCTCTGCGATCTTTCGTTCTTGTTTTGTTGGTTGCCATCTTTGTCTCTTACAACAGACTCGCACGCATCCGGATGTTTGCTCGTGTCCCTTGTCGACTTTGTCCTTACAAAGCAAGCGCCAGAGCAAGCACACGATTTGATTCCGATTTCATCGTTTGCGCCGTAGCTGATAAGAAAACCTACAGAAACCCATCAAGCATTTCGCAGTAAACACGACACAACATGTCTGACGTTCAAGCTGCCTCTGCCACTTCCCCCGCCGGCGCTGCTGCGCAGCCAGGCTCTCCCTCGGCCGAAGCAAACGGTTCCCTCAACACCAACGTGCCTGCCGATGTCTCTGCTCCCACTTCGGCCGCTCCTTCCACCGCCCATCAGAACTCGGCTTCCCTCTACGTCGGTGAGCTGGATCCGTCCGTCACCGAGGCCATGCTCTTCGAGCTCTTCTCCTCGATCGGTCAGGTCGCCTCGATCCGTGTCTGCCGTGACGCCGTCACCCGTCGCTCGCTCGGTTACGCCTACGTCAACTACAACAGCGCCGAAGACGGCGAGCGTGCTCTCGAAGAGTTGAACTACACCCTGATCAAGGGCAGACCCTGCCGCATCATGTGGTCCCAGCGTGATCCCGCTCTGCGCAAGACTGGCCAGGGCAATGTCTTCATCAAGAACTTGGACGCCGCCATTGACAACAAGGCACTCCACGACACCTTTGCCGCTTTCGGCAACATCCTGTCGTGCAAGGTCGCCCAGGACGAGCACGGAAGCTCAAAGGGATACGGATTCGTGCACTACGAGACGGCCGAGGCTGCCAGCAGCGCCATCAAGAGCGTCAACGGCATGCTTCTGAACGAGAAGAAGGTCTTTGTCGGCCATCACATCCCCAAGAAGGACCGCATGAGCAAGTTCGAGGAGATGAAGGCCAACTTCACCAACATCTACGTCAAGAACATCGAGACGGAAGCCACCGAGGACGAGTTCCGCGCGCTCTTCGAAAAGTACGGCGACATTACCTCGGCCTCGCTCGCCATGGATCCCGAGGGCAAGAGCCGCGGCTTCGGTTTCGTCAACTTCGCCGACCACGAAGACGCCAACAGGGCCGTCGACGAACTGCACGACTCGGACTTCAAGGGCCAGAAGCTTTACGTTGGCCGCGCCCAGAAGAAGCACGAGCGTGAGGAGGAGCTCCGCAAGCAGTACGAGGCTGCACGTCAAGAGAAGGTGTCCAAATATCAGGGCGTCAACTTGTATGTCAAGAACTTGGCCGACACGATTGACGACGAGGAGCTTCGCAAGATCTTCGAGGTCTACGGTCAGATCACCTCGGCCAAGGTCATGCGCGACACGCAGCCCGCCGACCGCGCCGCCTCCCCCACCAAGGAGGACAAGAAAGAAGGCGACGCTGCCGACGAGGTTGAGAAGACGGACGAAGAGGAGAAGAAGGACGAGGAGTCGGAGGGTGTTGACGGTTTGACCAAGGAGATGGACAAGGTCAAGATCGGCGGTGAGCTGCGCATTTTGGGTAAGAGCAAGGGCTTCGGCTTTGTCTGCTTCAGCAACCCGGATGAGGCGACCAAGGCCGTTACCGAGCTTAACCAGAAGATGATTCAAGGCAAGCCCTTGTACGTCGCTCTCGCCCAGCGCAAGGATGTGCGCAAGAGCCAGCTCGAGGCAAGCATCCAGGCGCGCAACCAGGTCCGTATGCAGCAGCAGGCCGCCGCCTCTGGTGGCATTCCTCCTCAATTCATGCAGCCCCAGATGTTCTTCGGTCCTGGTGGTCAGCCAATGATGCCTGCTGGCGCTCGCGGCCAGATGCCTTTCATGCAGGGCATGCCCGCCGGTCAGCGTTTCCCTCCTCAGCAGGGCGGTCGTGGTGCACCCAACGGTCAGCAGATGCCGCCAAACATGTACGGGGCTCCTCCAAACATGCAGGGTGGTTTCCCCCCAGCCGCCTATGGTAACCCCCAGGCCTATGCTCAGCTTATGCAGGCCGCCCAGGCTGCCATGCAGGGTGGTCGCGGTGCCGGTGGTCGTGGTGCCCCTATGCCAATGATGCCGGGCATGCCTCCTAACATGATGGGACCTGGAATGGGTGGCAACCAGCGTGGTCAGAACTTCCCTCCATCTCGTGGCGGCATGTCCCGCCCCGGCCAGGCTGGCGGATTCCCTCAGCAGCGCGGTGCGGGTCCCCAGATGGGTATGCCTCAGCAGGGCTCCGGTGTCGACATGAACGCCCTCAACGCCGCTCCTCCTCAGCAGCAGAAGCAGATGTTGGGTGAGGCCCTTTACCCCAAGATTCACGAGCAGCAACCGGAGCTTGCCGGCAAGATTACCGGTATGCTCCTTGAGATGGAGAATGCCGAGCTCCTCGACCTGTAAGTTCAAAGTCAATTCTCCAGCGATGTTCCATTTCAAAAGCTAACAGCATGACAGCACTAGCGATGACGCCGCTCTCCGCAACAAGGTCGACGAAGCCATGCGCGTGTACAACGATTACCTCAAGAGCCAGGGTTCGGATGAGGCCACCCCCGCCATCAACGGCTCTGAAAATGCTGCCCCGGTTTCTGAGGATGCTGCCGAGGAAAAGGCGTAGACGACATTCATCTCACCTTTTGCCGCGTATATCGTCTTTCAGTCGATACAAAAGTTCTCATGACGTGCTGCATTTGATCGGGCGCACGGCGTCTCGTCAAAGCTGCTTTTCTCTATCGGATACCCCTTGATGACGAACTTTCCTTTCTTTACCTTCATCATCCAACAAATTTTCTGGCTGCTGTACTATTATGCAACTTCATCTACTAACTCGCATCGTCTGACGCCGGTCAGGATTCCCCTGGCCCTAGACCGTTGCGCTAATGGCAAGGCTGTGGGGAAGCGGATCGAAGGATTTATGCCACAATCACTCGTCGATGTGGAGAGAGCGCTATGGAGGATAGAATGCATCTTTTCCCCCACTGCGGGACACGGCGAATAGTTTATGACAAGCAGATGAGATGATTCAATCAAGACTACCTTACTACATCTCCTTGAGAGAATCTCATGTGTCAAACCATGTCCACATGCCTCTAGCGCTTTGCATACGTAGAGGACAGGTACTAAGCATAGCACCTCAGCCTTCGGCCCTTTTTCTCCCGCAAAACGGCCCGGCGTCGAACTCGTGTTTCGGGGCTGACCTTCTGTACTCCCCTTCTCCACGAACATGAAGGTACAATGACTTGAACGGATGGTTCGACGGCTCAAAGAAAGAAGACGTTGCTTGCATCACATGCGGATCCGTGACGTGCCGCTAGAAGTCGCGAAACGTCCCAAGACCAGCCGCGAAATTAAGCGTGCGGCATGGTCGAATGTGCTGCATGGAAACCACACTTTTCCGACGAGGTCATCCAACCACGTGGCGGGACGGGATATAATGGGCATTACGATCACGATCTCTACCGTTTCGGCATTTGGCTTTCAACACCAAAGATGTAGATCCCTTTACATCCGCGAAAGTCTATATCGCATGGCAGCCCATCGGAAGAGCTGCCGCGATTACATCGCCGTGTCTCTGGGGTGGTCGGCCACGAGGCACAATAGATTGGGGCTGCATGTCAGCAGCCATCATGGCCCTTGCCTTTCTGTCTGCGCTTTGACTACGGGTCCTTGAACACACCTTGACGGGGCAGCGAATACCTTCCATTTCAGCCAATCCTACTTCTACTCTCTGCATTTGAGCCGAGGAAGCCGGTTCTTGTTCTCTGCGATACCCCGTGGTCTGCATACCTTGTTGATCGCTTAGTTGCTGGGGCGTGCCTTGTCGACGTGTGCGATGCATGTGAAAACGCCACGTACGAAGCCCCATGGCATATCCCGGGAGTTTTCGCAATTCATGAGCGACATACTGACACGTTTTTCTATATGAGGGCTGTTCAATTACCTCTCTGCTGCAGCGTTAGTGTGTCACAGGGTGCGGCAAGCCGATCATGCTCCAGAGACTACTATGGACGAACAGATAAGGGAAATTTATACCTCACTGGGACAGAGTAATGTCGTTTGTCGACGTCCCAGCGTCGTACTGAGAGGCACCGTCCGTGGTGGCATCATCCAAAATAGCTGCGCCGTTGCATCATGACTGGAAAGCAATGACCGAATTATCAACACCTTCTTCCATCCTTCGATATTTACCTTATTTCCCAGGCGGCTGACTGAATGACTCGTTTGCCGACCCGTCCCCGCGTGGCATACCCGTCATTACCTTAACTCCCCCCGTTATTGCTTCGTCACATGGCGCTGGAAGCTTGATGATTGGCTTCTAGAAATCCCGTCCTCAGGCACCACCACAGGCTTGCGGCTAGGGCGCATCGCTGCGATGGCATAGCGGCATGGATGAAGTCTGTGGTCACACAGAATAGAAACATGATAACATTTCCCCTTGACAGCCAAGAGCGCTAGGTTGCGCATGTATGGTGCGCGCCGCCGGGGGCCCCTCCCACTCTCTTCCCCCCCTTCTGACTCTGTTCCTAGATGAGCATGGCTCGCTTGCTTTCCAACTTGGCGGGAGGTGGTCTCTGCGCGGTTACTGGTTCCTGGTGGTGCAGTCCAGGGTTTCCGATTTTTTGGTCATGACATCTGCGTTTTTCCAGCTTATCAACCGGACATGGCTCTTCTTGTTAGACTTAAATCGGCCATGCCGTTTGTTCTTTCTCTGCCTTCCCCATTGTCTTGCTATTTGAAACTCATGATTCCCTGCTTATCTCCATTCGATCAACACTGCAGGAAGAAGATCACTCGTACTATCCAGAACCTCGCCTTCTATCTCGCGTAGATCGCTCGCTTGTTTCCGTTTACCTTTTCGCCAATCTTTAAACTGCCAAATCCGTTTCCATCATGTGCGATTACACCCAGGTGGAGTTCATGTGCGGTCACTATCGCTTACTCGTTCGTGCATGGTGTATGCGGTATCAACAAACACACAAACGTTGCCGACCGAATATCGTTGCCATGTACGGATTTCGCGGATAGTCCCCGAACCGCAAGATTGCATCAGACTTGCTAATGATTCATGTGCAGAGAGTGCCGGCTTTTAGAACAATGCAGTAAGCAAGACCCAACCACTTTTGCACACGACCAACATCTTCTTCCATCTCTCCCATCACAAACAAACGCTCCACGAACGGAACGCTTCATCATTGGTCTCGGGCGGAAAGGATCCATTAATGCTGATCATCTACAACACAGGCGATTGCCGACCACCCCCACCACCACGCTTCTCAATGCACGGATTCCGAACCGCGGTCGTCAGCAGTGGACGATAACAATCGTGCTCTCGTCTCGCAAGATCTCAGCAGCGGGTGTTCAATGTAAGCATCGAATCATGCATGCATTGAATCAACTACTTATTCCTTCAAAGAACAGTCTAAACGGGCCAACGAAAAGACACAGCAGGCTGGATCTGAAACCACGAAGATATTCCCACATCATCATTTCATATATACTTTACTTTCGGTTTTGTTCACTCTTTTTGTTGTTCTTGGCATGGAGTTGGCGGCGTAACAACGGATACAAGTGGGCGGGAACTGCATTTTTATGGTCGACGGCGGCGCGGGGAAGATACCCATTGTTTTCATTGTTTTGTTCATCATCATAGACTAGAAAGAATCATATGCATCTTGAATTCCTTTTTTCCCTTGTCCTCGCTGCGGTTGCTGGTCACAACACAAAACGGCTAACACTGATTTTCACGTTAATGGCACATTTGCTGAAACGTTGTGGTGAAATAATTGGGGGGGTACTTGAGCTGCGAACGGGAGGCTTGCATGTAGACTGACGCAGAATGGTTGGTGTAACATGGATTGTGTAACACGAGGTTTCTCTTCCTCAACTCCCACCCCTTGCTCGAGACGGCTAGTTGCAGCTGGCTTGCACGACATGTTGTGATTGTGTAACGCAAGGCTCTCGACGGCAAGATGCAGCTGCAGCAGCGTCAAGGTTGCTTCTGAGCACATATGACAGGTCTTCACGAACGAAAGAGAAGGGTAAACACAATGCAAGATGTAGTCTGAACCGAACGAGGTTATCAGCCGATGGGAAGAATGTTACACCAGCGAGGTAGAGCTGTATGTAATTTTCCCAACCATCACTCTCCTACTTGACTCGTCAAGCTCAGTCACATCTGCATCTCTGCAAGGAGTCGTTCATCTCGCCCGCCGGTCTGCTGGGACACAGGCTTTGTCTCCACAGCATTGCTGGATTAAAGCACGCGGGACACTGCCAATCGCTTCGTCTACTGCAGGGACGGCTAGATGACGATGATGAGTCTGCAGGACAGGTGGACGCACATCGCAGTTGTTTGCTACAGGCATCGTCAAGACCACCACTACCACCACTAATGATTCAGTGTTCTCGCAAAGAAAACAGTGCAGAATCACCACATGCAGGCGGCCCCATCTGCAGATCTTCACCGTCGTTACCGTGGACTCGACGAAATCCTTCCTACACGAGTACGTGGAGGCTAGATGCAGTATCTTCCCGGATCTGGTTTCCTCGAAACTCACGGCATGTCTACGGCGTGGGAGTTTCGTCGTGAGAACAGCGGGACAGGGTCACTGATCTGTTCAACCTTTTACTTTGCCGTAGCAGTCTCTGGGAACAACGTTTGTGTGTGTATTACACAGATACTCGGCTCGCTCGAAGTCTCACCTACTTTCTGCGTTCGAGGGAGAGTTGAGGTTTAGATTTCCGAGGAAGCGTGGGTGTGTATCGATGAGGGGTGTCAGGCGGCGGTCAAAGTATAGCGACCCACACTAACCTACATCTGCGGCTCGCTCGAGGTTCTCATCGATGGAAATGTCCGGATGCCAACACGAGAAATGTTCCATTGCATATACCCGATGCATTCCCTGCGCAGGCGGGTTGTCAGAAACTCCCGTCTCGTCTGCTTACTCACCGCTTCGTCGTCGCTAAACAATGTAGCGTCAGATGCCAAGAAAACAATCACTTTCTTCCGCCTATGATGAACATGACTGATCCATGTTTTCCAGGCACGATGCACGCTCATCGTTTCGTCTAAATCCGGAACGTACGGCGCCTAAATCGAAGCGAGGCGAAGTGAACGATACAGGACGGCACGGCTGGCTGCAGCAGAGTAGAGCAGAGCAGAGCAGAGCAAAGCAAAGCAAAGCAAAGTAAAGCAAAGCATACCTTAGTACAGCACAGTCGCGCATATCTCGAATCCGACATGGGACAAGGTACCTGCCAAGTAGTCTGAACGTCGTCTGCGGAACACTAGGGTGGCGATGCGGAAGCGCAATCCAAAAGTTTGCAAGTGAGCTTTCTTCCAAGTTTGGGTTTGGGGCTCGTGAGAACCAGTATAGAATGTACATCTCCACTTTGAACCTGTTTCCATTTCTACTCTAGTTCCAATTACCGATTTCAAGCCACGGAGCTTATACAATGACGCAAATGGCTGCTGCCCCAAGAGGCGGGTCCAACACCAAAAAAGCAGCCCTCTAGTATACGATATACAACCCGGAAGCTCCCCAAATAGCCAGACGTGCAAAATCCAAACAACCCGCGGGTATCAGACTACCAACATCTTCGTGTCCTTCCTCCACTGCTGTCCAGTAAGATCGTCGCGTGCTACTCCAAACATATCTCCTCTCTTATTATCTTTCCCACCTTTCACGTCTTTCGCAACAAACCGGCGAATATCACCACGCAACCTCCTAATCC
>Ga0181466_1000154_pt2 | contig 19565 bp, 14 predicted proteins | sample InSIn4gowninarea_FD_119078 | JGI IMG/M metagenome (GOLD analysis project Ga0181466, IMG submission 119078) | Clean room microbial communities from NASA Spacecraft Assembly Facility at Jet Propulsion Laboratory, Pasadena, California, USA -... ... | reverse complement strand
ACAGAACTGATGCTTACTGGAGAAACACTTACTTAACCAATTATTCATTCCAGAATGCGGCTTATACACGGCTGAAGAATTTACAGCTTGCTTATACTTTTCCGCAAGGTATAATCAAAAAAATTCATTTAACGAGTGCACAGGTGTATGTATCAGGTCAGAACTTATTCTTAATCTATAATGGCAATAAAATTATTGACCCCGAAGTAGGGGGCATCAGAACAGTAACCGGAACAGCTGCTAATGGTTTGCCAGATCCTGCTACTGCCGGTGCAACAAATTATCCTATTATGAAGGTGTTTACCATTGGTGCAAGAATATCGCTATAAACTTCCATTTTATTCTCTTATTTCAAACAGAATATCATTATGCAACACAATAAATCTTACCTCGTATTGCTACCATTGCTGGTGCTCTTTTTGCTGGCATGTAATAAAATACTCGATAAGTCTCCGCAGGATAAATATCCTGATGCATCTGTATGGAGTGACATTAATCTAGCAGATCGTTACCTGTTGGATAATTACAATACTTCTATTACTGGCGGCTTTGGTTATCTTTCCACAGCCTCTATTACTGATGAGTCTCACGATACACACAACTTTGGTACGGCAAATTACCTGCAGGGTAATATCACCTCCAGTGATGCAACGCCCTTCGGTATCTGGGCATTTGGCTATACCGCTTGGGGCAACATGTATAATACTATTCAGAAATTGAATACTTTTCTGGCTAATGTTGAGAAAGTGCCTGCTGCATACCCTGAGATACAGCAAGCAACCATACAAGCACAGGTGGAAAGAATGAAAGGAGAAGCGATCTTTCTCCGGGCATTCTGCTATCATCAACTGGCACGCAACTACGGCGGTGTTATCCTGGTAACAGAACCATTTAATATTGGGGATGATTACCTTTCTATCAAACGCTCTACTTTTAAAGAAACAGTAGATTTTATTGCCGCTCAATGTGATACTGCCGTTGCGCTACTCGGTGATAAAGCAGACATGGAAATGGGGCGTGCTACCAAAGGAGCTGCACTTGCATTAAAGTCAAGAATGTTGTTGTTTGCAGCCAGTGATTTGACCGCAGATGGCACTGCTGAAAATGAATATGTTGGCTACCAGAATCCGGACAGAACTGCGCTGTGGACGGCAGCAAAAAATGCAGCTAAAGCTGTAATAGATTTAGGCACCTACCAACTTGCAGATTTTGGAGCTCCTGATCAGGCAGCCGTAGCTACCAATTACTTCAATTTCTTTAAGGCAAAAGACTTGTCTAACCCTGAAGTAATATGGGGTAAAATGTTTTTGAAAAATGTGGGCAGCCGCAACCAGATCAATCTTATCAATGGGACGAACGGGTTTGTAATGTATGGCTGCAATGCACCTACCGGCAACCTTGCCGATGCTTTCCAAATGGCAGATGGTTCACCTTTCACAGATCATTACACCGTAGATAACGATGGCTACTACCGGAATATTTCTGCCAAGTACAAGTCGGAGAATATGTACTACAACCGTGAGCCCCGCTTTTACGCAGAGATATTGTATGATAGTGCAATATGGCAAAAGCGCTATGCAGACCTTGTACCTCGGGATCCCCTTGGTATTTACGACAGGCGCACGCGCATAACCATCAGTGGGGGCGCAGAAGTTAGCAAAATACCTGGCATTGATACCCGTCAAGGACCTGTAGACGGAGATGATGGCACTTACACCGGCTATACGTTTAAAAAGTACCTTGATAATGAGGTGTATGGTACCGAAACAAACAACAATGAAAATGCATGGTTTGAGTTCCGCTATGCAGAAGTTATTTTGAATTATGCCGAAGCTTGCATTGGTTTGAATCAATTAGATGAAGCAACTACTTACATCAATATGATAAGAAACCGCGCTGGCCTACCCAACTTTACAGGTGATATTACCGCTGCATTACGCTATGAGAGAAGGATTGAATTTATCTATGAAGACATCCGCTTTTACGATATCAGAAGATGGAAAATATTAGACCAAGCGCTGGTGGATGCCACCGGCGTAGACATTGTGGAAACTAAAAACTTAGATAACAATACTACCACTACCACATGGCGCCAGATTATTGTACAGCAGCGTGGCACTACCGAGAAAAAAGTATATTGGGTACCTATCCCTATTGATGAAATAAACAGAGCGCCGCAACTGGAGCAAAATCCGGGTTATTAAGTTTTAAGTAAATACATTCTTGTGTCATAGAGGCACGTTAGCATAGAATATAGCGCAGGATATACCGGGTATTTAGTATTATCCTCTCTGGGCTCCTCATTGTCGTTGAGTATTTCTGTGGTTTAATTATAAGATAAGTTTAATAAGACTGGTAAAATAGAATAATGAAACGACGGATACTGATTAAAAACGCGCTGCAGATAGGCTTAATGGCTCATCCGGTTACACGATTACTGGCGATGCCTGCCGCTAACAATGGAGGTGGTATTTTATCCGTTGGACCACGCAAGCCAATAACCATTTACAACAACTGGTCTGCATATGATGAATTGTCGGATAATATTCCGTTAACTGAAGACCTTGCTATGAAAGAGTTGAATGAAATAGTGAGGCTGAAAAAAAGCGGGGTTCAGTTTGACTATTATGTAATGGATGCTTTCTGGTTTGATAAAACGGGCGGTTACCGTATATGGCATAAAGAATGGTGGCCAAATGGCCCGGATAGATGGTTAAATACATGTAAAGAGAATAACATTAAGCCGGGGATGTGGTTTTCTACAAACAACCTGATTGATTCTGGTAATGGAACTTTTCTAGATGCTATTCCGGAATGGCAGGATTCCTTAGCCAGCCATAACTCATTATGTTTATTCAGGGGAGGTTATTTAAAACATCTGTCCGAAACGCTGCAAATGTGGGCGGATAAAGGTGTAAAGGTCTTTAAGTTTGATTTTGCCGATTTTGGTGCAGCTACACCCGATGTAGAAAAAATATACCTGCGTTCAGAAATTGAAGAAATGAATAAGCTGGCTTTTATAGATTCACTAAAACAATTACGCTTAAAAAATCCCGACCTCCTTTTAATTGGATATAATGGTTTTGGAGGCGAGTTTAGAGATACCTATACACCTTACAGAAAATCAGTTGATCATCGATGGTTGGAAGTATTTGATACCTTGTATTGCGGTGATCCAAGGTTCTCCGATGTTCCAGCCATGAATATCTGGCGCTCGCAGGATATTTTTTCAGACCATATGGTAAGGCAGTATGAAAATAACGGGCTGCCGCTAAACCGTATTGATAACTGTGGATTTATGATTGGCGTTGCAGGTACATGCTATAAGCGGGCAACTAATGCATGGAAAGGAATGCAAATACTGGAATTAGCGCGTGGCGGCTGGGTGAATGTTTTTCATGGCAATTTAGAGCTGCTTAATGATAAAGATGCACAATGGTTTGCGAAAACACAAGCTCTCTTTTTAGAATTGCAACAGTATGGCACGGCTGCTACTTTTGGAGAACTGCCCGGCAAAAGAAAGCCCTATGGTTTTATAGCAACTACAATTAAAGGAACTGTGTGCACAGTAGTAAATCCTTCCCAGGTAATTTCTGAAATACGACTACCCGTCACAACATTTACAAAAAGTGCCATTATTTATACCGACGGGGGACATCAACCAACATTAAACAGTAACAAATTAACGCTCGGCGCTGAGCAATTGGCAGTGATAGCTTTTGATGAATATGCTAATGAACAATATAATCTTGGTGTAGATGAGACTGTTACGATCCCTTCTTTTATAGAACCGATTATTGTAGATTTTAAGTCCTCATCTCCCAATGTTATAGAAGGAATGATTACACCTGTTGCAGGCAAAGACATCCGCGTTCTTTTTCAACAGTTTGGAGAAGATAGTTTCCCAAAGCGGTCATTCGGAGGATCACCACCTAATGGGAAGAACATGAATACCATTCTGAAGATAGCTGTTTCGCAAAAAGGCAAAACTATCCCGATGAAAATAGAATACGAGAAAGCCACTTGGAGTGGCTTATCTTGGGGAGCTGCTGAAATTAAAAGCACTGCTTTTAATGCCTCTATGCCCTTGGAGGTAAAATGCTCCACAACAGAACAAGGCATTCAACAGCTCAAAGCTGAGGTGTATGCTGTTGAATACAAGTAGAATACTTCTCCAATTACGAAAACATAAATATTAAGTAAGGGAGTCCTAAGGTTTAGTTGATAGTAATACAGCTAGGTCCTTGCCAGAGTTTTGTCCCTGTTAAAGTCCGGAAGGGTGTCCTGGCCTGTCGGTATCCACTACATGACGGCAGGTTGCTTTTCTTCCCCCGAGGCCTGCAGCCTGTGTAACCTGCATCCAACTTACCCATTGCTTACCTGCAGTTCAGCAGCTTTTTATCCACCCTCACTGCCTCTTATAGCCGGAGAATACTGGTGGTAAAGTTATAGCAAAGCCCTGGCAAAGTCCTGGTAAAGCTCTGGATAAGTCCTGAGAAGCCCTGCAAAGAGCAGCAGTTTCCCATATCCTGACCTACCGACGGGTCTTGACCTGCCGGTAGGTAAATCAGGTGCACAATCTGCAGCTAACGGTATTTAAACCCATTTTATTGGATACACTTAGTAGCAGTGTGCTAATCCCTTGTAATAAAACCATAATAATCAGCCAAATTGGTTGACTTTTTTCACTGTTGAATAATAGATTTTTGTTCATCGAATCATTATTACATATGCCTGCCAATTCAACAAAAGCTCTATTCATATTACTAGCCTTCCTGATCAGCACGAAAAGCTTTTCTCAGGTAAGCTATAATCAACAAAAAGAAGAATGGACATTACGCTCCGGTAAAAACACATATGTTATAACCAATACACCAAATGGTATTGCAAAAAGTTATCTTACAGATGCTGTGACTAATTCAACATCTGCTGCAGAGCCGGATTATAATGTTATTTCCTGCACTATCAACGGACAACAAATAAACGCCACTGACTTCACACTTATCAATCATCAAACCGGCAGTGAAAACAATGGAGTTACTTATCTTACGCTTACTTTACAAGCTAAAAGCCTTCCGCTACAGGCAATCGTTATCACTAAAGCATATAACAACACCGGCGTTTTTACACACAGCATACAGCTAAAAAATACCTCACAGCAGGCAATCAAAATATCCGATGTTTCTTCGCTCTCAGCTTCACTGCCTGGGGGTAAATATGAATTGCAATATTTAAAAACAGAATGGGGAAAAGAACGTCGCTTTACTACAGAAGCCTTGCAGCCAGATAGCATGCGTTCTTTCATCATCAATAAAGGGCGTTCCGGTGAAGGTTATTCTTCGTGGTTTTCACTGGTAAATAAAAATACTGCTGTACGCTACATGGCAGAATTGGCTTACTCAGGCAATTGGCAAATGCAGTTTTTGCAAAAACAGGCAAACGCTCCTGTAACAGTGCAAATGGGCATGCGCTTCGATCGCCGGGAAGCGCTTACGCTTACTCCTGCAGCAACATTCCAAACGCCTGAGGTAGCTTTTACATTAGGTAGTGACAACTTGGATAAAGTAGCAAACAATTTACACCATTATCAACGTGAATATGTAATTCCCGGGATACAAACCAATACACCTTTGCTTGTAGAATACAACACATGGTTTGCCGCACCTAATAAGGTATATGTAAATGAAATAAAAAGATTGGTAGACAGCGCAGCCGCATTAGGCTGCGAAGCATTTGTGTTGGATGCCGGCTGGTATAATGAGCAGGAAAAAGACTGGTCTGCCGAACTAGGCAACTGGTACCCAACCAAAAGCAGCTTTCCAAACGGTTTGGAAGAACTGGTAAACTATGTGCATCAAAATAATATGCTTTTTGGGTTATGGGTAGAAATAGAAAGTGTAGGCCGCCAGTCAAATCTGGTAAATGACCATCCAGACTGGTTTTTGCAAAATGAGGGCAAGCCGGTATTTACGAGTAACCGCTATCATTTAAATTTTGCGAATGACAGTGTCCGCAACTGGGCACTTCAAACCATTAGCCGATTGGTTAATAATTATGATTTAAAGTGGATAAAAATTGATTACAATAATTCTGTTGGTGAAGCATTTGATAAACAATACAATGGTATTGCGCTTTATGAACATATTCAGGGATACTTTAAACTACTTGATACTATCCATCAGCTTTTTCCGTCTTTAATTGTTGAGAACTGTGCCAGTGGTGGACTGCGAACCGATCTAGGTACATTGAAACATACCAACACAGCCTGGCTTTCAGACATTACTTACCCACAAAATGCACCCCAGCTTGTTTGGGGCGCCACGCTGGAGCTTACACCCGGTATTAATAACTATTGGATGACCGGCGATACTGTGCATCAGGATATCTGGTTTTGCAAGGATGAACCCCGGCATCCTGAGTGGTGGAATTATATGTTTAGGTTAGCCATGACCGGGCAGTTTGGAATATCGAGCAGATTGGAGCGCTGGAGCGCAGCATTAATGGATACGGCAAAACAAAATATAAGGTTATACAAGCGCATCCGTACGGTGGTGCAAGGTGCCGATGTATATCATCTTACTCCTATGCCTGACCACGATAAGCCAATGGGAAGCATGGCTATCCAATATCAGAATAAAAACAAAAACCTGTTGATGGCTTACCGTTTGGAAAATGGAAAGAATAAAGAAAATTACAAGCTCCACAACTTGGATGCAAACCACTTATATACAATTAATATTGAGGGCAAACAGGAAAGACAAATAAAAGGTAGTGAGTTGATGAATACTGGAATTGATGTAAATTTAAATTATGATTTTAGCGCTGCCGTTATTGAGATTGATGAAGTAAAATAAGGTTGACTTCAACATAGTTTTATATAAAAGTAGCTTCTTGAATTCTTCTTCTAAAGAACACATCAATAAGTAGCTCTCCCACTGGAAATGTCATAAATAAAGCCGGTAGAGAACTGCTTTCATCCGATACAATAAAGCAGACAAATGTGGTACACACTGGCAAGAAGTAACTATCTTACTGAGCCCAATAAAGAAGACTATATTAGTAATTTATTTTGCTACTCTAACAGAAGTCAGCCAATGGTACCAGTTAAACGTTAGCTATCTCCCTTCCTGCCTCTGCCAGCAGACAGGCTGTATGTATAGAGATAGTAAACCACACCTTCATTCTTAGCAAAGCCATACTAAAGGCAAGAATCCTTCGATTATCCTCCGCACATCTTACGTCCATCCTTCGTTCATCTTACATCTATTTAAGTATAACGGGGGTAAAAAACAGGTGTAAACTGTAGTCTTTGGCAGCCGGAAATACTGCAGAGTGCATATGAACATCGCTTCTATCCTATACTTTTCATTAAATAGTTACTGATGTGAGCATCGCTGTACCCTGCAGGTGCAAAGAGGTATTCAAGGCAGTAAGATAGCAGAACCTTAGCAGCTTAGCCTTATCATATAAAATCCATATCCACCATAAAACTGCATTGGTAGACTTATTTAGTTGACAGTGTATTTAATAATGTAATTTTTATTCTTATGTTTTTAAAACAATCTTTTACATCCGTTTGTACCAAATTGCCTTTTTAAGTAAAAAAAACATATAAATTGCTATTGAAACGATTTTAAAAACTGCCGTATGAGACCCCAATTACACAAATTACCATTGGTAAAGGATTCTTCTTTTTTATACAACAACTGGCATTGCGACTACTTTGATAAACCATGGCATTTTCATGAAGGATATGAACTAGTAATGATTGAAAAAAGCCGGGGAACAAAATTTATAGGTGATAAAGTAACCGATTTTGAAGAAGGAGATCTAATGCTAATAGGACCAAAGATTCCACATTTCTTTCGCAACAACGCAGAGTATTACAAAAAGAACGGTAAGCTGGAAGCAAGCTCTATTTTCATCCATTTTACCCAGGATTGCCTTGGCAAAAACTTTTTTGATTTGCCCGAAATGAAAATGGTGCAAAAGTTATTGGAAAAATCGCAGTATGCCCTTGAAATTCATGGTGTGGTAAAGCCTTATGTTATGGAGAAGTTGAAACATATGTGTACACAAGGTCCTCCGAAGCGACTAGTAAGCTTACTGGATATACTGGTGAATATTTCAGAAAGCCATGAAGTAATTCCTGTTTTATCTTCGCCCTTCAAAGAAAGTAACTATGCCACTGTGGACAATTGCAAAGACACCGACCGCGTGCATATTATTCTGGAATACATTGCCAATAATTTTCACCGGGAAATATATGTAAATGAAATAGCTGCCAAGCTGCATATGTGCAATGCTTCTTTTTCAAGATACTTTAAACATCATACCCGTAAAACATTTTCGGATTATGTGACCGAATTGCGGATAAGCCACGCTTGTAAATTGTTGATGATGGATGATCAGAGTATTGCTCAAATCAGTTTTGACAGCGGCTTTGAAAACCTGTCTAATTTTTATAAGCATTTCCGGCGTATTACCGGTGTTATTCCCAAAGAATACAGAAAACGTTTTTTGCAGGCTTCAGATTGAAGCTATTAATAAAAATAAATTATCAAGAATATCAATTGGCAAATACTTCTGCTAATAGTTTCAGCTCTTTCGTTAAGTAGTTCGAATTATGTATTGTAAGATGCACTTATCGGGCTTTGTCGCATCTATAAAAATGATGCACCAACGTAATGTAAAATCGTCTGCCCAGGTGTTGCTTTACCTGGGCTATTCGGTCTTCCACAACTTGCCATTGATTGGGGCTGCCCGGATCATTTCCGTTACCAAGGGATTGAACACCTTCCATTGAATTAATTACAACCAGGTCTCCTGGCTGGAAATTCCGCTGTCAGGAATCACCCTATTCCGCTAAGCATTGATCAGGAAAGGACTTAATAATCAACCATTTTACTGGTTAACCATCAATGGAATTCAGTGATCAAGTCGGACGGAATCTCCACTATCCATTTAATGTTATCTGGTAAGGTGAAGAAAAAATTAAAGCTGGTATTTAACAAAGAGTACAGGTATTACTATCTTCGACGGGAGTTTGGAAAGTAATTATCAATCTGAACCAGCATTAGGTTGCAACGCAGCACTTTAGTATGTTATTCAGAAATCTGGTGTATGCCGGTATTACCAGAGCCAGGAAGTTAGCTGTATTTATGGGTACCAGAAAAGTATTAACAATGGCAGTAATCAAAAAAAATACCGCTATCCGGCAGACCACCCTGAAATTCTTATTGGAGCAATATATAGCATAGTAGTGCTCCACAATACATGAACTGAAGAAATGTATAAAATTCCTTATTATTTTTCAGGTACTAGAAAGAGATATAATACATTTGATACTGAAATCTTGCCATATGAATAACATACAATTATCAGCCTCCCAAAAGGAGCAGTTTAACGCAGATGGTTACTTAATTATCCGTAATTTCCTTGATGCTGAAGAAGTATCCTTGCTGTATGATTATGCAACCAAGGATGACGCACTCCTTAGTAATGCCTGGGACTTCAATGATCAATCCGGAAAGAGTACCAGACTAACACTATGGTTCACTCCCGGAGATGATAGTTTTGGATTACTTGTTAGAAGCAAAAGCATGGTAAGTGCTGTACAGGCTTTGTTGGGAGAAGGCGAGGTTTGTCATTTCCATTCAAAACTGATGCAGAAAGAACCTAAAGTTGGTGGCGCGTGGGAATGGCATCAGGATTATGGCTACTGGTATAAAAATGGTTTTCTCTATCCCGATGCGCTCATAAGTGTAATGCTTGCACTTACGCAGGCAACAAGAGAAAACGGCTGCTTGCAGGTATTGAAAGGCTCGCACAAGATGGGAAGGTTTGAACATAATTTTGTTGGCGAGCAACAAGGTGCAGATATGCCTTTTGTGGAAGAAGCATTAAAAAGATGCGAGCGGGTTTATGTAGAATTGAATCCTGGCGATGTGCTTTTCTTCCATAGCAACATCCTGCACATGTCCGAAGGTAATTTATCTGACAAGCCGCGCTGGTCATTTATTTCTGCTTATAATTTAAGTTACAATGTGCCGTTCCGTGAGAAAAGTACTTCCTGTATCACTCCGCTCCAGACAGTGCCTGATGAAGCGATCCTAGCCACTGGTGCTGCAGCCTTATCAGCACCGGCTGATTTTCTCAGAAAAGAAAATGAGATAACACTTAATATTAAGTAGAATACAAGTTTCTAATACCATAACAACTCTTCTGTAACCGGCTTTTGTACATATGGCATCTTCGCTGTGCCACTCACTTGTACGTTCAATTTATATAGAGCTACGAGCTTTTGTTTATGAGCAATATTCGTAGCTCATAACTCATGGCTTTCTATTGTACAGGAGTGCAACACAATAGAAGCTGCATAGCAGCAATAAAGGCTGAATTATAATACTGATAAACCCATGGATCAAACAAATACAATGGCAGCCATTCAATTAGATTATTTACCACGTATGCCTCAGGATAAATCAATGCCAATTGGTTGCATAGGATCAGGATTTATTATGGCTGATTGCCATCTTGTAGCTTACCGGCAATCAGGTTTTAATCCGGTTGCTATTGCTTCGCGCAACAGGGTAAACAGCCAGTCTGTAGCAGACCGGCATAACATAGGCAAGGTGTATGACACATACCAGGAATTACTTGCTGATGATTCCATTCATATCATAGACATTGCTGTTCCGCCGCAATTAGAATTAGAGGTTATTCGGCAAGCAGTTAAACATGCAGATCACATAAAAGGAATACTTGCACAAAAACCTTTAGGAATAAATTATGCACAGGCTAAAGAGATTGTAACACTATGCGCTGATGCGGGTATTACACTTGGTGTAAACCAGAATATGCGATATGACCAATCAGTGAGAGCATGCAAATCTGTATTGGACCAAGGGCTATTAGGAAAGCCCGTTTTTGCTTCGGTAGATATGCGCGCCATTCCACATTGGACGCCATGGCAGGAAGAGTTGGGATATGCTACGCTTCGCACCATGAGCATTCATCACCTTGATACTTTTCGTTATTGGTTTGGAGATCCTGTACGGGTATATTGCAGTGTAACGGAAGATCCGCGTACTGCAAAAAAGTTTAAACATGAAGATGGAGTTTCCCTTTATATACTGGAATATGAAAATGGTTTACGTACATCTGCATGGGATGATGTTTGGTCGGGACCAGTGCGTGAAGGAAGTGAAGGAGATATTTATATAAACTGGCGCATAGAAGGAAAAGAAGGTGTTGCAAAAGGAACCATTGGCTGGCCTTTTTATCCAACACCCACACCGAGCACACTTGACTTTGCGAGTATTACACATCCGGGCAAATGGTTTCAGCCACGGTGGAACGAGGTTTGGTTTCCTGATGCTTTTGCAGGACCCATGGCGCAACTGTTGTGTGCAGTGGAAGAAAAAACGGAACCAGAGATAAGCGGGAAAGATAACTTAAAAACCATGGCACTCGTAGAAGCCTGTTATCATTCTTACCGCGAACACAGAGCTATTGAGATAGAAGAAATCTTAGCGCATTAATAGTACTCGTCCTTTTTATTTAATCATTTTTAAACTCTACAAAACATGATACAGGTTGGCATCTTCACTGGTTACTTTCCTTATAGCTTAGAGGAAACAGCTAAACGCATTCGCGACATTGGTTTTAATACTGTTCAGCTCGACGTTAGTTTTAAAGACATGGATCTTGCTACAGACCAGATCAATACACAAAAGTGCCATACCATACGTGATACTTTCAGGCGTTATAACCTACCCATTTCCTGTATTTCGGGTTATACAAACCTGGTACATCCGGATCCTGCAAAACGTAAAACGAATTTAGACCACCTTAAACAGATAATAAGATTTGCACGTGAATTAGGCAGCCCTTATGTTATCAGTGAGTCAGGTACATTTGATCCTGATAGCGACTGGGTGCATCATCCAAAAAATAAGACCGAAGAAGGTTATGAGGATTGCCGGAATGTTATAGCTGAACTTGTTGATTTTGCACGTGAACATGGAGTAACATTCCTTGTTGAAACGTATGTAAACAATGTAATTGGCTCCATAGAAGAAACCCTGCGTTTATTTGCAGACATTGATGATCCGCATTTAGGATTGCTGATGGACCCTACCAATTATTTTGAAGAGCATAATATTGACCAGATGAATAAAACCCTGAACCAGATATTTAATGCTTTGTCACACAAAATAAAAATAGCTCATGCTAAAGATGTAAAACGGGCTTCATCAGCACAAGGCGTTCAAATGGCAGATATTGATGCGAGTGAAGCACATGCTTTGCGGGGTGTAGGCTCTATTGAATTGCCGGCTCCTGGTTTGGGATCACTTAACTATGACCTGTATCTGAAACGCCTGTCTCAACATCATCCGAATATTCCAATCATAATAGAACATCTCGATGAAAGTGATGTGCCCCGTGCAAAACAGTTTCTGGATGAAAAGTTAAGGGCGAACGGAGTTTAAATAATCAGGTAGTGCATTGGAGGTTCGAATATTTTGGCATTTATCAGACACTTACTTATTCGATGGTCAAATAGCATAATTATAACAAAGGTTTGCTTAGGTACTTTCTGGTGTTCCGGGAACTTTATGAATGTGCTGACCGACAAATCTACATGTAAGCTTTAATCAAATGGGAAGCATAGGTTTAAAGCTATAAATGAAGAGATAGAAATAGCGGGAGTGTTGAATGTGCCTGCAAACCCTTTTATTATAGATCCGGTTTGCAGAATGCTGATAGTGGATTAAATCATGCAATGCAATATTGGTAAAGAATTGATCTTTTCTTCATCGATGGATGCGAAAGAATTGATCTTTTCTTCATCGATGGATGTGAAAGAATTGAATCTACTCCTATCCACGTATAGCTGCAGCGTATTACTACACGGTACGGTATATATCTATTGCTTTTTACTTCCCTATGGCTTTGTAGATAGTATGGGTTGGTTCAGCGGCAAAAAAACTACAGTTCCTTCACAATTGCCAATGATTTTTTTACATGCTCATCAGGCGCTATATGATCGGTTTCTGATGAAAAGACAGCTGCAATTTTGTGATTTTTATCAATAACGAATGTTGTCCGTGGGATGAAGCCGTGCGTAACCTGATCGCCACGTACATCTTTAACCCCAGGTTGTGGAGGTTTCAACGTCAGGCCATAAGTTGCTGCAATTTCACCTCCGGGGTCAGAAGCCACCGGGAATTTTCCTGCACAGTACTCCGGATTAGATGAGAACGACTTCAATCGCTCAATATCATCTGCTGATACACCGATAATGGTGGCTCCTGCTGCCGTAAATGTGTCCTTGAGTTCGGCGAAAGTATGTGCTTCCAAATCGCAGCCTCCTGTGTAAGCAGAAGGGTAGAAATATACTACCACCGGACCGCTGGCAAGGGCTTTTTCTAATGAAAAATCGAACTCATTGCCCGACAGGCTGGCTTTTGCGGTGAACATGGGTGCTGCCGAACCCTTTGACAATATCATCGATTGGGCAAAACTACACTGGGTAATGAAGAGCAAAAAACCGAAAATCAAAAGGAAGGAGAGCTGATTTCTCTTTGACATAGCGAATTGTTTTTTACAAATAACTCTCAAACTTACGAAAAGTTGGGGATAAATCAGCCCGGCCGTTTGCCCATTGTAATGTAGCATTGGGAGCATTGCCAGGCTAAGTTGTATGAAAAAGGGGTAGATGAGTTTGGATTCCTAACACATTACCTTGGATAACGCTTTCTGCTTGCCATGCTTCTATACCTGCCCTTAAGCTGAAGGTGATAACACCATGCAACAGCACAGCAGCAACACCAACAGCGGCAAAAGGTTATCTTGCAATTTTTACAGGTGTCCAATTCTCAGGAGCTACGAGTTTTGATAGCGGTCCTTATGAAGCTGAATTAATTCTTTTAAATTCTTGTAATTGAGTCTACTTTCTGGCGTCTGTAGTGTTAACAAGATTGTCTAAAAGGGTGCTCAACCTTTTCAAATCAGCAGGACTACCGTATTAAATGAACACTATCTTTTTACTACTCGTGTCTTTTTTACAATTAAGGCAATAGGTAGAACCCTGGTAAGCAATGTTCTGAAGTTGAGAACTTTTATAGCCTGCTTTAAAAGTGTCTATCGAAAACACTCTGTCCATACTATTGCGAAGAGTGTCGTAATGAGCCTTTGTAATATTTAGGCTTACTCATCATGTTTTCATGTAACATAAGCTAGAAGTGTCCCGTTTTGTCAACATGCACAGCGCAGCTATTACTTGCTCTCATACTGTTGCATCAATGTATCTAAATAACCTTTCTTAATAGCTCTTTCTGACAGGTAGTTAAAAAAAGGTTCCGCTATTTTTTGAAAGCCAATCATTCGTGAATCATTTAAGCGAACAAATAAGGCAAGGTCAGACAGCTTTTTAGGTGTTCCTGCTTTCGTTGCCAATCCGTCTGCTTCCATCCCTTTTAAAATCAGCAAGGCATTTTCAAAATCGGTATTCCCTGGCTTTATGATTGTTCTGATAATGCATTCCTCTTTGTAAACATTATTATAATAGTGCTTCTCGTAAGGTTTTATCGTCAATGTATCGCCTTGTTTTACATGGTGAATCTCTTTGCCCTTTCCAATTTCCAACCTGCCCTTCAGGATTTCGAATGATTCTGTAAAAAGAGTATGATAGTGCCAGGGTGTTTTGTTGCCAGGCAGTATATTCAACTCGATGATGGTATCTCCTCCATTCTTTGCAGTTTGTATAACATTGATAAAACCCTTAGATACAGTAACTGCTTTTTGTACCGGTTTAGCCAGTAATAAAACAAGACCGGCGACAATGCAAATGATGACTGCAATAATATGTGGTATAGCTTGTGGCAGGGAGTTGTAATCTTTACTCATTACAATCAGCATATCTCCAAAAGGAATGATGGCAGCAGTCAGCAGCGCAACACCCAGCGCTTTCCGCTGGTTTAACAATACCAGAGCACAAACGAGCAAGCCTGAAAACAGGTCCCTCACTCCTTTTATATAGTGAAACGAAAAGTCGTTGCCGGTCTGCAAACGAATGCCATAAGCAGCCTCTGCCAGCTGAGGCGATATCAGAAATCTGCCGCCGATAAAAAGCATTCCCAGACCCGTTAGAAAAACAATGATGTACGAAATTTTTATTGCCATATACTTTGTGTTTAACAGCAACAAAATTCGCACAGCGCTTTCCGGCGTTCGTGCACCTGGGTTAATAAACTATTTGTGCAGTAAATACTTTTTTCGGATACGGCTTAGCGACTGTGGCTTTACCCCAACAAAAGAGGCAATGTAATATTGTGGAATCCTTTGTTGCAAATCAAGGTGTTCTGAAATAAATTTCTGATAGCGAAGATCCGCCGGGTCTGTATAAAATGAATTCAGTTCCTGTAAGGTCTTTATAAACACCTGTTCTATTACCAGCCTGCCAAAGCGGTCTCCGTTTTTTAGGTTCCTGTAAAATGTTTGCAGGTCATTATAAGAGATAACCAGCATGATGCAATCTTCAAGTGCCTGTATATTTTGTTTGGATGGCTGCTGAGGCACAAAGCTTTCATAGTTGCAGACAAACTCATTTTCCTGTGAGAAATAATAGGTTTTATCTTCTCCCTCATCGTTGATATAATAACGCACCAAGCCACTGCAAATGAATCCCACCTGTTTACATACATCGCCTTCAGACAGGAAGAAACTTCCCTTTTTATATACCTTTTCTGTAAACAGCATGGCGATCAGCTCGCATTCTGTCTCGCTTACATCTATAGTTTGTCTAATGATTGCTAGTAAACTATCTATCATGAAGATTGTTCTGCTATCGTCGCTAACGTTTGAATATACGAAGTTTTTACCTCTGCTAAATATCCACTCAAATATATTACTCTTTATAAATTATAGTCCAATCAGCTTCGTTTAAAGTGTCTCAAAAGCTCATTCGCTTGTTTATGGTAATTTCTGATACTCCAAAAACGCAAACATTACAATCCCAACTTACTTGACGGGTTTACACTGATGGTCTCAGTTACTATTATCTCGTTCTTCCAGACGCCCGCCTCACATATCCTACCCCAAACCTACCCTTCACGCCATCTATCGCCTGGTACAGCTTAATCATCTCCTGCTTATCATCAAATATCCTTTATTGAGCCTTTCATTTATGTCGGGCATCTTACAACTTACCCGAAAAAAGAGGGTGTCTCATAGATAGCACACTTGAATGTCAGCAGACAGGAATGAGCATGGATGGAGCTCCCATCTCTAAAAGGAGTATAGGGCAGATATGGAGGAGATTCGGTATAAGTTCAGTATAACTTCGTTACATTGTCAACTTAATAAATTCAGATCTATGCCATACATCAAAGTATAATTAAACGTTGATTAAGCTACTACTCAGAGATGCCTCCTGTGTCGGTATGACTAAGCTTAAGTTTACTTGTAGAATTTGACTGAGTCATTATTCAAATACCTTTATTTGTTCCTGCGTACAACTTCGACTTATTTACTTGATAGTATACTAATGTTGTAATACCATTTGCTTAGTATCAATCAATTTTCCGTTTACAAATAAAGAATATTGATAAGTACCATTGGCAAGAGCAGATGCCGCTACTTTCACACTCCCATTGCCTCTGCCCGACACATTTATTTCTTTAAGCTTTTTACCCAGTTTATCAGTAATAATAATCTTTGCTGATGAATATTGTTGCGGTAAGGTGTAGTTGATGGTTGTTCCATTTGTAAATGGATTGGGAATGTTTTGTGCAAGTGAGGCGCCTGAAATAGCTATAGCAGGTTGAAGGTCTATGGATGGTTGTAGATCGTTACCTGCAGATGACTGGCTGCATGGGTTGCATTTTTCAAAGTGCTGCTGAAGTGTTTGCACCATAGACAGAAGGGCATCAATTTTTTTGTCCTGTTCTTTATTCTCTTTGTCCTGCGCTTCAATCTTCTTAGCTTGTTCTTCAATCTTCGCATCTTTATCCTCATTCATTTTACTTAATTCCTGCACTGCCTTTACTAATGGCGCCACAAAATCGCTATAGCGCAAACCATATAAGCCATCAGCTGTTTTAGGTTTATCAACACCGCTGAAGTTATAATGTAATTTGTTGGCTGCGGCTTCCACCTCCTGAGCTATAAAACCATTGTGTATCATCCTGGAGGCTTCGTCTGCTGCAGGCTGCATCTCTTTGTTCATTTTCTCGTAGGCAGTATCATGCTTGCTGTTTCTATGCACGTAGGTATTCAGTCCATTAATGTCAACAGTATAAGTGATTGGTTTGAGGCTGTTGATAAATGCCAGCCCTTGTACATCTTCCCTGATATTTCTCTTGTACCTGCCGTCACTGAAAGTTGTCCAGCCTACCTGCCCGCCAATTGAAGTTACATCGGGGTTACCAATGCGCACTTTATCAGATGCATCCACAAGGGCTTGATATCCTATCGCTGTCACGTTTGTTAAATTTCCTGAACCAACATCAGCACCATATCCCAGAGCAGTATTATTGATTCCGGTTGAATTGGATAGAAGCGCAGCGTTCCCGTATGCAGTATTATAGTTTCCGGTGGTATTTAAGAGAAGCGCAGCGTACCCGGTTGCAGTATTCTGGCTTCCGATTGTATTGGAGTTAAGTGCACCGTTCCCGTCTGCAGTATTCTGGCTCCCGGTTGTGTTGAAGAACAGTGCACCGTTACCTGTTGCATTATTAAAGTTTCCGGTGGTATTGAAGAAAAGTGCCTGATTTCCGTTTGCAGTATTAACGCTTCCGGTTGTATTGGAGTAAAGCGCCAGGTACCCGGTTGCAGTATTATTACCTCCGGTTGTATTGGATAAAAGTGCACCGTTCCCAATTGCAGTATTACTGGTTCCGGTTGTATTGGAGACAAGCGCCTGAAAACCGGATGCAGTATTGGATGAAATATTTCCACTACCCGTTCCGACAGTTAAGCCATTGATTAAAGCATCCCCACCTCTAACATCAAGTTTTGCTGCCGGAGAAGTGGTGCCGATGCCTACTCTTCCACCATTAAAAATCCCATTTCCGGTGATGCGAAATGATACCAATTGATCAGATGCTGATTGATTCTGTATGTATCTAGTACTTCCTGCCGGAATATCTGTGGAAGCCAAAGTAGATCCTGCTGTTACTCTCCCTTTTGCGTCAACAGTTACTTTGGTGTAGGTGCCCGCGACTGCTCCGCTGTTTGCAAGGGTTAGGGCTCCTGTATTATCAATGGTTGCATCACCGGTAATGGTTTGCAATACGGGAGTAAAGGGCGATGAGCCTGTAACATATACTTGTCCTGCTGCTGTGCCCTTGGCTAATGCAATGGTGGTACCGCTAATATTTATGCCGGTACCGGCAGAATAGGTAGTGCCGTTATCAGTGGCAGGTTGCCATTGTGCAAGAGCTGAATTATATTTCAGCACCTGTCCGTTCACAGGTGCAGTACCGGAAATGGCTACCCCTCTGAGTTTAACTACACCGGGGTTGGGATAAGTGCCACTGAGGTCTCCCCCGGCAGTGGGTGAGAATGCGGTCGTCTGAACACTGCCGTCACTGAAATGGAGGTTAGATAAATACAGGTTTCTGTAGAGTAGGGAGGAGGAACCCAGATCAATGGCATTGTTAGCAGCAGGAAGCAAACTGACATTTAATGCAGTTAGAGATTTTAAATTGGACAAAGCCGTATTCACCCCTACAGTAGTCCATGATGTTCCGCTGTAATAATAAAAGCCGGGAGTATTATTGGTTTGAAAGATCATCAGCCCGGTTGCAGGAGCGGCGATGGCATCCCGCTGGGCTTTGGTCATTCTCGAAATAAGTAAGCCCTTGGTAGTTGACCTTAATTCCAGAAAAGAGGACGCATTGGGGGTGGTGGTGCCAATGCCGGCACTGCCACTGGAAGGAAAGGTGTTCTGACCGGAAGCAAACCGGGGAAGTATGATACCCATTACCATACTGAGTAAAAGAGTAAGGAGTTGTTTTTTCATAAAAACAGGTTTGATATTATTGTTTAAAATTCCTGGCGGTATGAAGAGTGATTACTGATATAGCGAACAGGACCTATAGCTTACTGGTAGGCCCTGCAGTAATCAATATTTTTTTATTGTGAAGTATGGTATCATAGCTGCTGTTATAACATCAAATATCTTTTATTGAGCCTTGCACTTATGTCGGGTATCTTACATACTTACACGAAAAAGTCCGCTGTTTAGCGGACCTTTCTCTCATGTTTACACCTATATCAAACCTATGCATTGTTATATACTTTCAAAACCGTTTCTCTTAAAGGAGTGGCTACTCCATTTACTGCAAATTCTAATATCGCTGCTAATGCCGAAGGCTTTACCCAATTATCAGGATTAGCATCGGGCATGCTCTTGCGGTTTAATGCTGTATCTAATGTGCTGGGCACCACAACGGTTGTTACCACATTCTTTCCTTTAGCTTCCTCATTCATGTATTCCGCAAGCTTAAACAGCAATGATTTACTCAGTCCATACGCCACAAGCCCTTTACCTGCTG
>Ga0181466_1000251_pt1 | contig 19674 bp, 20 predicted proteins | sample InSIn4gowninarea_FD_119078 | JGI IMG/M metagenome (GOLD analysis project Ga0181466, IMG submission 119078) | Clean room microbial communities from NASA Spacecraft Assembly Facility at Jet Propulsion Laboratory, Pasadena, California, USA -... ... | reverse complement strand
AGAAAGTAACAAACCCGCCTGTAAAAAGGCTTGAAATTAAAGAGCGCCTTAGAATAGTAGCTTAAGCAACCCAATTTTTATGTGACATAGGTCAACACTATTTATTATCCTATCGTAATGGAAAAGGGCTATGCTCAATAGTAGCTTTGTATAACAAACGAAAGGAAGATGGCGGTAAAGCAAACAATAGCAATTGCAGGAGTGACGGGAGAAACAGGAAATGCCATAGCCCACCAACTTGCCCAGGAAGATTTCAGACTGCTCTTAATGTCTGAAGACACACAACAACTTGCAGAAATAGTAAACGACATTAAAATAAAAGCTCCCGGTGCTGAAATTGAGTTAGTGGATTGCATAAAGGAAGGTTGCTGGGAAGCTGATATCATTATTCTAGCTATTCCCTCCGCTGAATTAAAAGAGGTAGCTGAAAAGATAAAAGAAGTAGCCACTCAAAAAATAGTGGTCAGCATTTCAAACCCGGAAGACAAGACAGCAGAAATTGAGGAATTGACGAAAATATTACCGCATTCCAGAATAGTCTTGGTTTGCATTAGTGCAACATCTAATGAAGCATTTATTGCCGCTGATGATACAGAAGCAGTGCAGCTGATATCAAATACGATGCGAACAGCAGGTTTTTTTCCACTTATCACGACCACCGTATAAACAGTTAACTAAACAATAAACTCAAAATACAATTATGAAAAAGATCATTGCTACTAACTCAAACAGCTGGGCTCCATTAATTGCCCGCCTCGCATTAGGCATAACAATATTTCCGCATGGCGCACAAAAACTGTTGGGAATGTTTGGAGGTTATGGTTTTACAGGAACAATGGGATTTCTGACAACCCAGGCCGGCTTACCTTATATTGTTGCCCTGTTCGTTATCCTGATCGAATTTTTTGGCTCCCTGCTACTCATCTTCGGCTTTCTAACCCGTGTAGCCGCACTCGGTTTTATCGGTCTCTTTCTCGGTGTTGTTTTTAAAGTGCATCTTCAAAATGGCTTCTTTATGAATTGGACCGGCACTCAGAAAGGAGAAGGGATAGAATTTTTCATCATGCTTTTTGGCCTTGCAATTATTTTGTTGATAACAGGTGGCGGTAAAGCAAGTATTGATGCCGGAATTTCGAAAGGTGAAAACAATGGTCCAAAGAGGATTGTTGTTCAATAAATCCATCCGCTGTCTGCATCAATAGCTAAAAAAGCGGAATTATTAGCCGAATTAATAACACAGAAACTTACAACTATGGATAGGATTTTAGGATTGCATCACATAACAGCGATAGCTGGCAATGCAAAACAAAATTTTGAATTTTACACAAAAGTTCTCGGGTTAAGAATGGTAAAAAAGACGGTCAACTTCGATGATCCCGGAACTTACCACTTTTATTTTGGTGATGAAACAGGTACTCCCGGAACCATTCTTACCTTTTTCCCGTGGGAAGGCATTGGCAAGGGTTCTAACGGGTCAGGCATGGCTACCAATATTGGCTATTCCGTCCCCAACGGAAGCATTGGGTTTTGGTCCGATCGTTTCAAACAATTCAATGTAAAGCAAGGTGAGCCGGGCGAAAGGTTTGGCGAACAATTCCTTCCTTTCGAGGATCCGGATGGCTTAAAGCTTGACCTTATTGTTCCCAAGGTTGAAGACAATAGAAAACCCTGGACGAACGAAGTGAGCGAACAGGCTGCAATAAAAGGCTTTCACAGCGTCACCTTAACCCTTAGAAGGATTACGCCAACCGCCGCTATTTTAACCGATATTTTTGGCTACAAATTGTTGAAGCAGGAAGGCAGTCTTTACCGGTTCGTAACCGATGCCGTTGAAAATGCAGCAGTAGTCGATTTAATTGAAGCGCCTGATCTTTCGCATGGCAGAAATGCTGCCGGAACCAACCACCACGTGGCTTTCAGGGTGAAAGATGATAACATTTTGATGGAATATCGTGAGAAGATAGCAAGGAAGGGTTTGAACATTACGCCTAAAATTGACCGCGATTATTTCTTCTCGCTGTATTTCCGCGAGCCTGGAGGTGTGCTGTTCGAATTGGCAACCGATAATCCGGGGTTTGCAAAAGATGAGCCTGTTGATCAGTTAGGAAGTAGTCTTAAGTTGCCTAAACAATACGAAAGATCACGCGCAGAAATTGAAAAGGTGTTGCCCCAGTTATAATACCAGCGCAGGTAATAAATGCTGCATAACATTCTGCAAGTACAAGTGAGTGACACAACGATGCTGAGTACCGGGCTTATGTTGGCTCCAAAATCTTCAATATCTTTTTTTGGACCCAGACAGAAGGTGTTTGATTAAGTTTTACTACTAATGAACATATTTGTGACACAATGATTGTTAGTTTTTTTGGATACCAACTTTTTGCACTATAAGCATCATCGTTGCGTCGCAATCCTTTCGTCTGCATTGCTAATGGCATCGAAAAGTGAAGCTGTTACATGCATTTCTTTTGTCATTTTGGACTAAAAAATTCGCTTCTGACAACAGTTATTGCATAAGGGACATCAGCCGGTTGGGTGCCAAGCGAAGGCGAAGGCATTCTGAAACCAGCGAAGCGGTTTCAGAAACAAGCGGGTGGCGTCCCGTTGCAATAACGAAGCCACGCGGCTTGAGCTATAAATGATTGCATTAAAGGTTTATTTTGCATGACTTGGGGTGCGCCCAAAGGCTTCTTGCGTCGCACTCTTGTACTTTTATTAATTCTACTCATCGTAACCCATCAATTAACGCAATAATGGATAAAGTACAACTAAGACTTGATGAAAAAGGTGAAGGAAAGTTTTACATCATGAATGAAACGGAACAAGTAGGCGAAATGGTCTTCGCAATTAAAGGCGACCTTCTAACCGTTTATCATACAGAAGTGCTTCCACAGGCAGAAGGAAAAGGCCTCGCAAAAAAATTATTAGCTGCAATGGTTGAATATGTAAGATCGCACCATCTAAAAGTGATTCCCCTTTGTCCATACGTTCATTTGCAATTCAGGCAACACCCCGAAGAATATGCCGATGTCTGGAAAAGATAGTTACTGCAGTTACAAGCAGTGAACTTCCGGTAACGAGTCACTCACTAAAAGAATTAAAAGTAATCATGCATAAGAAAAATATAGTTACAGCAGGCAAACCATTAGATGAAGCAAGCAAGGTTTTAATAATGCTACACGGACGTGGCGCAAGTGCTGAAGATATTCTCTCGTTGTCTTCTTACCTTACCGTAAAAGACTATGCTTTAATTGCGCCGCAGGCAACCAACAACACTTGGTATCCCTATTCTTTTATGGTGCCGCCTGCACAAAACGAACCATGGCTATCATCAGCATTGTCGCTAATAAAAGATTTGGTAACGGATGCAACTAATAAAGGCATCGCTTCAGAAAATATATATTTCGCCGGGTTTTCACAAGGTGCTTGTTTAACTTTAGAATTTGTAGCACGGAATGCAACCAAATATGGTGGAGTTGTTGCATTTACCGGTGGATTAATAGGCGATAAAATTTACCGCGACAACTATAAAGGCGACTTTAATAAAACACCCGTTTTTATTGGTACAAGCAATCCTGATCCACACGTGCCGGTTGACAGGGTAAAGGAAACAACCGAAATATTACAAAATATGAATGCAGACGTAACGGTAAAAGTGTACAACAATATGGGACACACGATAAATCAGGATGAAATAAACAATGCAAACAAATTGGTGTTTAATTCTTAAGTACCAATCAGCCATCGTTCGTCATTGAGCCTTAGGCAGGTTGGCGAAGCAGTCACCCGCCAATTAATCGACCTGCACTTTGTGCAGACGATTGCTTCGTACTTCGCACTGACGGGAAAACATAAGTGCCCAAATCAAAGAATTCATATTTAACAACTAAAAAATACTTTTATGGGAACTACCTGGCCTGAACTCTCTTATGCGGATGCAAAGGATACTTATAACACCTTGCACATGTGTACGCAGATAGTGGGGAAGATAAAACTTGCTACACTTCCCTGGACAAATCATTCGTGGCATGTAGCCTTATATATTTCTATGAACGGTTTAACCACCTCTGTCATTCCTTACAAAGACCAAAGCTTTCAGATTGATTTTGATTTTATCGAACATGCATTAAAAATAGTCACCAGCGGAGGAGAAACAAGGCAATTTGATTTGCAGGGAATTTCTGTTGCAGACTTTTACGCCAAAATTTTTGAGGCGCTTTCGGCATTGCAAATTGAGGTCAAAATAAAGCCGGTTCCTGTAGAGATTAAAGATCCAATTCCATTCAAAGAAGACACTGTTCATGCTACTTATAATGTTGAACATGTATCAGCTTTTCATAAAGCACTTTTAAATATACAAAACGTTTTAATCGAGTTCCGCTCCCAATTTAAGGGTAAGTGTAGCCCGGTCAATTTTTTCTGGGGAAGCTTCGATGTTGCTTTCTCCCGCTTCTCAGGACGTAAAGCGCCAAAGCACCCGGGTGGAATTCCCAACTTACCTGACCGGGTTGCTGAAGAAGCGTATTCGCATGAAGTAAGCAGTTGCGGCTTCTGGACAGGGAATGAAGCTGTTCCCTATCCTGCATTTTACGCATATATCTATCCCGAACCCGAAGGTTATAAGAATGCAGTCGTTTCACCAGGCGAGGCATTTTACCATAAAGATATGGGCGAGTTTATTTTGCCATACGAAGCGGTTCAACGATCTGAAGATCCTGCTAAAGTGCTGCTCAGTTTTTTTACCACCACCTATAATACTTGTTCCGACCTCGCCAAATGGGACCGGGCGGCGTTGGAAGGATAAGTAATCCATTCTGTCCCCCTAATTTTCTTAACGCCTTTTCCATGAGGTCGGGAGAAGAGAGATGTTCTGTTTTAGTAAACCTATGCAAGTAAATGCCTGTTCCATTCAATAGGTATCGAACAGAACAGGCATGAAAAACAAACGTTGAAGCCACAGTAGTACTAAAGTTAAATTGTAGGACAATGAAAGGAACGGGCTGTTATCGTTCCTTTCTTGAATTTTCTTTGGTTACTTTCTTTTTTTCAAGAAAAAGAAAGTAACAAGCTGGCAGGTAAAAAGGCTTGAAAATTGGATGCATTCCTGCAACAGTAGCTAAACAATTCTTAAGTTAACGACATACTAACAAGGAATTTTTCAATAAAAACTAACCATGAAAACATTTAAATTCCCGGCTTCAGAACGAGGACTGAAAGATCAAGGCTGGCTTAAGAGCAATTTCTATTTCAGCTTCAGCGACTATTACAACCCTGTTAAAAGCGCCTTCGGAACGCTGATAGCTTTCAACGATGATTTCGTACAGCCAGGCAAAGGTTTTGGCATCCATCCACACCTGAACATGGAAATAATCTCCATTATGCTGCAAGGCAAAATGAACCATAAAGACACCTTAGGCTATAGTACAACGGTAGAAGAAGGTGGCGTTCAGATCATGAGTGCAGGAACGGGGTTGCGACACGAAGAATATAATATCGGCGACGAAGAAGTAAACTTTTTACAGATCTGGATACAGCCAAAGCAGCAAAACATTAATCCTCGCTACCAGCAACGCAGTTTTCCTTTGGAGAAAAGAAAGAACCAACTGAAAACTATTGTCTCTTCTGAAGAAGGGATGGAGCATTGCTGGATCAACCAGAATGCAAAATTATCTCTTGGTTATTTTGACCCCGGCCAGCAAATAAAATACAATCTGAATCCGGTCAATAAGTGCCTGTTTGTTTTTTTAATTGAAGGAAGTATTCGCATAGGCGAAGAAAGTTTACAAAAAAGAGACGCACTTGGAATATGGGATACGGGAGAAATTGTCATTCAATGTGAAGAGCAATCTCATTTCCTGATTATTGAAACTCCTGTAAACCAAAAGTAAAAATTTAAAAATAGTAGCATGATTAATGTAAAGATTGTTATAGCAAGTACAAGACCGGGAAGAAAAGGCGCGCCTTTGGGTAAATGGATTTTCGAAGTAGCGAAAACTAACCCCGATTTTGATATAGAGGTTTTGGATCTAAAAGAAATAAACCTGCCTTTGCTGGACGAACCGAATCACCCAAGGCTCCAAAAATATGAGCAGCAGCATACCAAAGACTGGAGCGCTAAGATCGCACCTGCAGATGCTTTTATCTTCGTAACACCCGAATATAATTTTGGCTTACCTGCTTCTCTTAAAAACGCCCTCGACTTTCTATTTAACGAGTGGGCCTATAAACCTGTTGCTTTTGTTAGCTATGGCGGCGTTTCAGGTGGAATAAGATCGGTTCAAATGTTGAAACAGGTAGTCACTTCGCTAAAAATGATGCCAATGGTTGAAGCGGTAAATGTGCCTTTTTTTACCAATTTTATTGACGAGAACGGAACATTTATTCCAAATGAAATTACCCAAAAATCGGCAGATATTATGCTGAAGGAACTGGCAAAATGGGCCAGCGGTCTTCAAATTATCAGGAACAAATAATCGGAAGTGAGTATTCTTCCCTCGCTAATTGAGGCCGAATGGGAAGGTTGACAAAGACTTTCCTCCTTCGTTCAACAGTATTACTTCCTGTACAAGCGTGCGACGCAACGATGTATAATAGCAGCAAAATGGTCCGGCTCCAAAAAATTGTATTCGTGTTTTATCCTCTGGTGCTGCAAAAGAAGCTTTGGAATTTGTGCGACTTTTCGCTGCAACTGTTACCAGTCGATTTTGCTACAAATAGAAAGCACCGGTCTATGTCCTTTTTGCAGGAGTAGTGCCGGTGCCAATATTTTATTCAACCAATTTCTTCCACTAATTGTGCCAGTTTAATATTAGACTAAAGAAATTTTGCCACGTTTAATTACGGGATGCAATTCGTGAAAGATCACGTTTGCCAGTTAAGGATTTGTAAATAGTTGAAAAAAGGTTCTACTTTCGACCCTCGTTGATACAGGTGTAATTTGAATTGTATACTTATGAATGATAGCCCGCCCGAAATCAGGACCGTTAACGTAACACGTTATGTTACGCCGCTTCGCGAAGGAGGGTCGCTGCCGGCAATTGCAGAAGCGGACGATGGATTTTTATACGTACTCAAGTTTCGCGGCGCCGGGCAGGGAGTAAAAGCCCTCATTGCCGAACTTATTGCAGGTGAAATAGCGCGTGCCCTTGGACTACGGGTGCCTGAAATTGTTTTTTCTAATCTTGATCCTGCTTTTGGACGTTCAGAACCCGACGAGGAGATCCAGGATCTGCTTAAAGCCAGTGTGGGTCTTAACCTCGCCCTTCATTATCTTTCACGGGCTATTACGTTTGACCCGGTCGTTACAACCATCGACGCAAAGCTTGCTTCTCAGATAGTGTGGCTCGACAGCCTCGTTACCAATGTCGATCGTACGGCCCGCAATACAAATATGCTGATCTGGAATAAACAATTATGGCTGATCGACCATGGCGCAGCCCTGTACTTTCATCATTCTATTCAAAATGTTGACGAACAGGCAAGGAAGCCGTTCCCGCAAATCAAAGATCATGTACTGCTTCCCCAGTCAACTGAACTTGATACGGTTGACGCTGAATTTCGCCGGCTTCTTACTCTTGAAAAGATCAGTGCAATTGTTTCTCTAATTCCCGACGAATGGCTGACCGATGATTCTACGCATGAAACCGCCGATGCGAAACGGCAGGTCTACAGCCAGTTTTTAGAGACCCGCCTTTCAATATCCGAAATTTTTGTCAAAGAAGCGAAGTATGCAAGAGAAGCACTTATTTGAGTACGCCGTAATTCGCGTGGTGCCTCGGGTAGAACGCGAAGAATTTCTGAATGTGGGCGTGATCGTCTATTGTTCTGCAAAGCGTTTCCTGCAAACAAACTTCGAATTGGATAAGGATCGGTTACTCGCTTTTTGCAAAGACATAGATTTGGTGGAATTAGAGCAGCGCCTTCATGCTTTCCGGCAAATTTGTATCGGCGCAACAGAAGGCGGAACGATTGGTAAGTTACCCATCGCCTCCCGTTTTCGCTGGCTCACTGCGGCCCGCAGCACCATTTTGCAGACTTCCGCCGTTCACCCCGGGCTATGTGTTAACCCGGCAGAAACGCTTGCAAAACTGCATGCCCAATTGGTTTTATAAAACGATGTATAAATCTGCAATCGCCTTAGCTGGCGTTAAAATCCGCGCTTTAAAAATCTCCGTTTGTCGTTCTCTTTGTACGCTTTCCCTTTCAGTAATCGCACTGGCACTGGCAGGAAAATTGAACATATAAAGATGTTCAGGTATTACTGTAATTTTTAAATCACGAAAAATGAAGAAAGTTCTTTTAGGAAGTGCGTTGCTGTTCGCATTAGCTTCCTGCGGATCAGACGGAGCAGAGGAAAATACTACCCATGCGGGTGCAGGTGGATCTGGCAGTTCTCAATCGGTGGATACCTCTCATACAAGCAATCAATCGGGCGCAACCGGCAATGGCGGAATAGGAACAGGGGCAAGTAACCAAACCGGGGAGGCAAATTCCGGTACGGGGGCCGAAGGCGGTTCTGGCTCAGCTACAAGCGGAAGTGGCGGTGCCGGCAGGAAGGCCGGGAATTGACGGTAGACGCCGCTTTTGTATTCATGCAACTTTCCAACACTTTCGGGTTAATTTTTTTGTTACCAGCGGCTTGATTTTTACTAAGCTTTGCTTGCGTCGCACTCTTGTACCGAAACAAGAATATCAACGATTCTTAGAAAAGATGTAAAGTTCGCCCGACGCTAATGTTTCTTGCTGCTCCTAAGCTTTTTATTTTAACAGCCTCTCTTTTGGATAACTATTTTTGCCGACAATCATCCAACTGACTAAATGAGTTTTCTAACCGTAACAGGAATTAATAAACAGGTAGAGGGGAATTTTGTATTAAAGAACATCAGTTTCACGCAGCAAAAGCTTCAAAAGATTGCTATAGCAGGGGAAACGGGTTCGGGTAAAAGTACACTGTTGAAAATAATTGCGGGATTGATTCAGCCAGGCTCGGGAGAAGTACTGTTTGAGCAGCAAAAGGTACTCGGCCCGGAAGAAAAACTAATACCGGGACATCCACGTATAGGTTATTTGTCGCAGCACTTTGAGTTGCGCAACAACTATCGGGTGGATGAAGTTTTAATGATGGCCAACAAAATACCGGATGAAGAAGCTGACACCATTTATGAAGTATGCCGGATTACCCACCTTTTAAAAAGAAAAACCGACCAGCTTTCGGGAGGAGAGAAACAACGAATTGCTACCGCGAGATTACTCATTTCCCGCCCACGCCTTTTATTGCTGGATGAGCCTTATTCGAACCTCGACATGCATCACAAAAACATTCTAAAATCAGTCATCCACGATATTGCTGAAAGACTCAACATTAGTTGCATCATGATTTCCCATGATCCGCTCGATACGCTTTCCTGGGCCGATGAAATTTTCGTAATGAAAGATGGACAGATCATCCAGAAAGGAACGCCGGAGCAGGTTTATCAAAAACCTGTAAACGAGTATACAGGTGGATTATTTGGACCGTACAATTTGATCGATCCTGTGGGGGATAAAGCCTTTGCAGCATTAGAAGGAACTAAATTGAATGGAAAAAAACTGTTCATCCGGCCGGAAAATTTCAAGATCGTCCCGAAAGGAAACCAGGGGCTGCAGGGAATTGTAGATCAGGTAATATATTTTGGGAGCTATTACGAAATAAAGGTCCAAGTTTCAGAAACTAGCCTTACTGTTAAAACGACTGAAAACAATATGAGCAAGGGCGATACAGTTTATGTATCCCCAGATTCCAGCCGTATTTGGTATGTGTAAACGTATCGCAACTTTTATACTTATATCGAAAATAAGCTCAATTAAAAATGTGCCTTTTCCGTCCCGGTCAAACAGTTGCAACTGTTCATTCTTACAACCTGTTTTTGACCCAGGTTTTTATCTTTTTAAAAACGTCGTCTTTCCGCGGCTTTGGTTTTCCGTCGTGTGTTAAGCCATTTTGAAAATGAAATAAGAGTTGTTTCGCGTAATTTTTTTCCTCTTCACTCCCTACTTCTAACACTTTGATATACGGGAGAACGGCGCGGTTCAATGTTCCGTTTATAGAGACCGTGTTATACTCACTTCGATTAACCGGGTTGTTGTTCCTGTTAATTGGCCGCACCCCGTTTTCAGCGAAATAATCCACATGAAAAATCTCCGGATGCATTTTTTTTAATCTTTTTGTTCCGCGTCTTTCATTCCGCCAGGGGTGCTCCCCTACTGGCAATTGCGCTATTAAAAATTGCTTGTTCCACAACGTAACTTGGTGCGACATCAGATATTCTGAAGCTGCATTGTCAACAGCAGCAATATTAAACCCTTCAATAAAAATCGGTGTAGGTAGTGTTTTATACACTTCAGCGCTGTGCAATTTCACCTGTTTCCAATTCCTGGTGATTGCCGTTTCGAAAAGCTGTTTGAAAAAATTTTCATTAACATCTTTATTTAGCCACATGTCTTCCTGGAAATAAAGAATGTACTCTTCCGGGATCTTTTTTAATAAGCGGGAAAGCCTGTCGGACCATTCACCTTTGCCTGAACGAATATTTTTAAAACCTTTAATTGCCACCGTTTTTTCTTCAGTGGCAAAATAATAATTACAGGGAATATCAAAGTTCCAATGACGTGTAAAGAAATATTCAAAGCCCTTATACAAGAACTCATACCTGTCGCAACTATGTACAAGCAGGGCAACTTTATTATTAACAGTCATTGCTTTTTGTCACAATTAATTTAATTGAACACATATTCGTCCGTATCCTGTCACGGCAAAGTACTAAAAATTAAAATGGTAATTTTAAAACCGAGGACACTTTTAGCCGATCAACTCTTCATAGTCCAGGTTCTGATACTGTTTCTACCAGTTGTGGTATCTGTCTTATATTTTCCGGGAAAGTACATTCTACTACTACCCGCCTTCGCAGTTGCATAATTCAAAAGTATAAGTGTGCGACGCAACGATGGTCAAACAAAGAATAAAAAGCCGGTAACCAAAAAAGAAAAAAGACCCTATTTCCACTCATCATCTAAATACACCGCTCTTCACTTTCTAAACTACTATGCTTAACATAGTAGTTTAGTTTTACATCATAATCATTCAAAACAAACAAAAAACATACAATTATGAAAAAGTTACTTTTCACAGCTTTAATTGCTGTTTCCCTTATTTCATCTGCTTTTGCTGAACCGGTAAAAAAAGTGGGCGTGCTGGTTAGGTCAAGTTTTGAAAACAATTATCCACGTGTAACAAACGTTGCATGGGAACTGGGTAAGGACTATGCGACAGCAACTTTCGTTGTTGACAATATACGCACACAGGCCTTTTATAGCTTGAACGGTGATTTTATTGGATCAAGCCGCGCCATTAGTATTGACGATTTGCCCGCTGGTGTAAAAAGAACCTTTGCTAAAAAATACGCCGATTATACGGTAAATGAAGCTATTCAATTTGATACAGATGAAGAGACAGCTTACTGTATTTCTGCTGAAAATGAAAAGCAAACGGTTATATTGAAGGTTGCCCGGGGAACGATAGAGGTGATTAGAACAAGCAACAAAAAATAAAATATTGTCGGTGCCGGAAGCCCTTGCAGATGCAGGGGCTTTTTTATTTAAGATGGAATTAAAAACAACTGCGAGATCAATAAAACTTGTTGGTTGAATAAATTTATTAATTCATAAATTTAAGGATCACGCCGTACCTGATTCCATGCATCCTCACTATTCGAATAAAAGACAACACGCAATCGTAATAGGCGGTAGCCTCGGCGGACTGCTGGCTGCACGCGTACTAAGCGATCATTTTGAAAGGGTTACCATTGTTGAAAAAGATGCAGTTCAGCGTGCACCTGAATCAAGGAAAGGACAATCACAAACACGGCATTTGCATGGCTTGCTCCCGGCGGGTATCAACATCTTTCTACATTACTTCCCCGGCCTGAAAGAAGAAATGGTTGAGCATGGAGCAACTGTGGTGGACTTTGCAGAATCGATGAACTGGTATTCGTATGGAGGATTTAAAAAACGATTTGTAATTGGCATTGATGGTGTTGGTATCAGTCGCCCCCTATTTGAACAGTTGGTCAGGGAAAGGGTTCTGGCGGTGCCCAACATTAGCCTTCTTGATAATACAGTAGCAAAACAGCTTCAAACTGCTGCGGACAGCCAAACGGTAACCGGCGTTATCACAGAAAAAAAGGAAAATGGAAATACAGCATTACTCAATGCAGATTTGGTTGTTGATGCTTCTGGACGGGGATCACGTACGCCTCAGTGGCTGAAAGAAATGGGATACGGTGAAATTAAGGTGAGTGAAGTGAGGGTAAATGTGAGTTATACGACCCGAATCTACAAACGCGATCCGGTTGACCCTTTGGGGAAAAACTGGTTCTATTGTTCACCTCGGGCACCGCACCAAAAGCGGGCAGCAGCGATCATTGCAATCGAAGGAAACAGGTGGATAGTGTCTGTTGGCGGCTGGCATGGTGAAAAAGCGCCATTGGAAGAAAAAGGTTATACGGACTATGTTAAGAGCCTGCCCCATCCGGAAATCTATAATATTATTACTAAAAACGAACCTTTATCGGAATTCATTCCCTATAAGTTTCCGCATAGTGTAAGAAGGCATTATGAAAAGTTATCCCGCTTTCCAGCGGGGCTGCTGGTATTAGGAGACGCAATCACCAGTTTCAATCCTATTTATGGCCAGGGAATGACATCAGCGGCTCTGCAGGTTGTAGAATTGGATAGAATTCTTCACGAAAAAATACCGGAAAATGAAATGGCCAAAACCTATTTCAAAAGGACGGCTAAAACGATCAACACGATCTGGCAGATGGCTACGAGCGAAGATTTCCGTTTTCCTGAAACAACTGGTCGCCGTCCTCCCGGAATAAACCTGCTTAATAAATTTATTGAAAGTGTACACGTGGCAAGCCTAACGGATGAAGTGGTTTGTGAAACCTTCCTGAAAGTAATGGGGTTGTTAAAACCGCCCGTTTCTCTCTTCCATCCCCGCATTTTGTGGCGGGTAATGATGGCAAAATTGAAAAGGTAAAGTACATGACAGAAAAAGGGTGATGGTCTGATTTGGCGGTTGGCATTATCACCATCCTAAAAACACAATTCCGGCGCCGCAAACAAATATGGTGATACCGCTAAGTGCATGGATGTATTTTTCGAGTTTTTCGGTTTTGAAAAAAGCAAACCCATAGTAACCCAATACCACCATCAGCACCATTACGGCTAAAGTAAAAAGCGTATAAACCATTATAAGAAGCATCATTCCAACAGCCGAATTCTTAGCGGCAGGAAAATAGAGCAACGGTATCATAGGCTCGCAGGGTCCCAACACAAAAATCAGGAACATCACCCACGGTGTTACAGCATGTCTTTCTTTTGGGCTAACAGACTGGCCGTGCCGGTGCTCGAAAACGTACATGGAGCCGTCGTCATACACATCAAAGTGCTTATGGCGGCTTCCTTTATTCGCTTTAAGCAAACCCCAAATGCCGTACATTATCCCAAACGCAACTAATGCCCATCCTGCTACACCACCTCTTACAGTTTCAAACCAGCTTACTTTAGATAAAGACCAGCCAATTGCCGCGCCGCCCAGCCCCAGTAAAACCGAGCTCCATACATGTCCGCATCCGCAAACAATTGTCCAGAAGATCGTTCGTGTAAACGACCATCCTCTTGATTTCGACAAAGCAATGAAAGGAACATAATGGTCGGGCCCGGTAACCGTATGCAGGCATGCAATGCTTACCGCTGCTATCATTAATATTTCTATTTCAGTTTGCATTACTTATTTGAAAAATATTCCGCACAATTTTACCGGTTTTAGAAACTGTTTTTTTATCGCGTCGCTCTCATCTTTTTTAGTCCGTTTGACGTGCCCTTTTAATTTTTATGATACCGGCGTCAGACCAGCAGGCATCATCGTTGCCACGCTCGGTTCACAGGCAGTTTTTCATAGCAGCGTAGCAGTCTTTACCCTAAGCGCCACCAAAGGACACCCTAAGCCTGACAAAGGGCCGTAATCACTCTATCTGGAAACCTTTGGGCAGCTTCAGTTTCCCTTGCTAACTTATTCAAAATTTCAAGCATTTTCTTTCACAGCAAAAAGGCTTTCTACCATCTGTAAACAATTGTACAACTGCTCAGCTTTATGACCGAGGAGCCTCACTGTTATTCCCCGAACCGGCAAAGCCGACACTCCAAAACAAATATCTTGTTGTGCTGCCAGCAATTGATTAACTGCTGAAATTAGCTCATTAACGTTTGCTGGGGAGTGTATATAAATTAAGCTTGCCTGGTGCGAATAACCTTCAAACTGACCGATTGAATTAACGTTATTTACAAACGGCCTGATCAAAAGATTTTCCTTAACAACCAACCTTCCGTTTAGAAATATTTCGGTTTGGTTTTGAAACTTTGTAAACTCAAATGCTTCACCATTTAGCTTTCTTCCGCAAGTAAGAACTTCTCCCCATACAAGTTTACAATCTTCGGCTAAATAAATTTTATTTGTAGCCACGAAGTCAGCTGCTTTATGCGGGACAGAAGGATGAGGTAAATAACAAAGTGAAGAACCTTTCTTCATTATTACTTCGATGTTTTGTGTCGCCCCTTTTTTCATGCAAAACAATCTTTGATAAGATTGGGTTTGCAGTTGCAGGGAAGAACCTTCGTCAAGCTCTATTTTCAAATTGTATTCATCACCATCTAAAATCCCAGGCGATGAGCTCATTAACATTAATTGTAAACAGTTGTCATTTTTATCTTCTGTTATGTTTGCAATTTTGAAAGGAGTGGTATGATAAGCGTGTTTAAGATAAGATAATAAATAGTGTTGACCTATGTCACATAAAAATTGGGTTGCTTAAGCTACTATTCTAAGGCGCTCTTTAATTTCAAGCCTTTTTACAGGCGGGTTTGTTACTTTCTTTTTCTTGAAAAAAAGAAAGTAACCAAAGAAAATTCAAGAAAGGAACGATAACAGCCCGTTCCTTTCGTTGTTCTGCGATTTACCTTTAGTACTACTGTGGCTGGAACATTTGTTTTTCATGCGTTTTTTAACTAAGGTGATGCTGTTGTTGAGTGTAAACTGCCCTTCGTCTAAGCATATCTTCATAGTGCAAAACTTTCATGTCTCTTCTATCCCTTCCGCCTTTTCTATCAGTCTTGATTTTTTTGTTTCTTTTTTTATCAAGAAAAAAAGAAACAAAAAAAATGATCAGTAAAGCATGAACAAATATGGCTGCTTTCTCATCAACTACAACTGCGGTAAATGTCACCTTGAGCAAACGACGTCATTTCCTGAGATTATTTGCGGCTCGCCATTTGGCCGCGAATGCGGCTTAAAGTTTCACGTGTAATACCGAGGTACGAAGCGATCATATGCTGTGGCACTCGTTGAACACAATCTGGAAAAGATTTGAGAAGCTTGATGTATTTTTCTTCTGCAGTTTCGCTCATGGTGCCCATTAATCTTCGCTGGGTGGCGATCAGGTTGTTTTGAATAAGTATACGGAAGTACCGCTCGAAAGCGGGTATTTTTTCGAGGAGCGTATCCCACGAAGGTTTGGTGATCAACAGTAGCTCGCAGTCTTCCAGCGCTTCAATATTAAACGACGAAGGTTCGTTGGTCAGGTAGCTGTAAAGGTCCGCCATCCACCAGCCTTCCAACGAAAATTGAAGAATATGTTCTGTTGCTTTTTCGTCTATTGTATATGTGCGTAGAATTCCCTTTTCAACAAAAGCAGTGTATTTGCACACATCGCCTTCCTGTAGCAGGTATTGCTTTTTGCGCAGCTTCTTCGGCAGAAACAGCGTTTTGCAAATATTAAATTCCTCTTCAGTTATCGAAATGTTTTCAGTGATCTTTTTGTGCAACAACTCGAACATTAAAAAGCGATTGTTTAGTGTTGCAAGTTAATGTAGTATCAGTTGAATTTATACGTTTTATGAAGTATCGAAAACTAAACCGGAAGTGTTTTAAAAACAAGTGACACTATTTTCGCCGGCATTAAAAAGATGTATTATTTTTTTTGAGCCCTGCCGTGTTGCTACTATTTTACATCGTTGCGTCGCACACTTTTACTGTTGCCTGCACGTCAGCCTTTACGAACTCACAGCAACTAACCCATGCTGGAAGTTGGGAAGTATGAATTCAACCGATTATAACTTCGTGGTTTTCGCGGTCGCAACCCTTGATTGTTTACTTTTTGACTTTTTGTATTTTGCTGTTCTTGCATCACTGATCACGCCTTTCCAGTTGAGGCCGTAGGCAAAATCGTACGTATTTCCTTCTGAATCAACATAGCATTCCATGTCGTGCGGAACATCTTCAAATTGTTTCTCTACTGTTGTCATGTTTGCAGGCATTTGCACAGGTAAAAGGCCCGACGGCTCTGCTGCACCTGAAAGTATGTCAAACATTGCCTGGTGCTGAATTCCAAAACCAACAGCTATGCCGTTTACTTCCTTTTCGAACTCAGCAAATATCATCGGCTTCGACGCTTCAACCACAACAATAACAGGCTTGCCGTTCATGGCTGCTTTGGTATCCTGAATCGCTTTCAAATCAGCAACATTACTGCTGGTAACAGACTTGCCTTTATAAGAGCGGTCATTAATTGTAGGGTCTATAACAGGATCACCGGCGGCAATACTATGCTCCCTTGCCTGTTCTGCCGTGTAAAGACCATACTGCAAACTGATAGGAACATAACCGTTACCACCTTTTTCTCTGTCTGTCTTATCGTAACCGACACCGCCATTAGGGCTTCTCACAAACACGATCGCATAATCCGCTTTTGCCGGATCATCCGTTACATTGAAATATTTTTTTGCCATCTCTGCATTAACCGGATCTTCTGATTTTTCAGGTGTTGTATTTCCAAAAAAATCCTTTCCCGACGGCGTAAATCTTTTAGGAATGTAGACCGTCTTTCCTTTTTGTAACGGAAGAACTTTTTCTTCATTCTTTAAGAGAACAATCGATTTTAATTGTGCGTTATAACCTGCAGTCATATATTCTGGCTTTCCGACTTCATTCTTAGATTCCTGCGGCATCACATATGGGTTCTCAAATAAACCCACCTGAAAAATGTTTCTGAGCAAACGAACCGCAGATTGTTCGAAGCGGGCACGCATAAACGGTTCTCCGTGTTCCTTAACGCCCATTTGATATACTTCCAAAACAGGACCTGCATCATTGTTGCCACCAAATTGGTCAACTCCTGCCATCAGAACTTTATAGTGTCTTTCGGCAACGGTCTTATTTTCCATTCCCCACGATTTTCCGAGAAAAACATCAGGCGTTTTACCTTCAGTTGCGGTAACGAGCCAGTCGGTACAAACAACGCCATCATAATTGTATTTTTTCCGAAGCAGGTCTGTTACCAGGTACGAACTATATCCGTTACCAACGTTTTCGCCGTTTTTCTTATCCTGCTTGTACGAGATGGTGTAATACGGCATCAGGGCTGAAGCCATTTTGGTCTTGCCAGTTAATTTAAAGGCTCCATTTACAAATGGAATTATTTGTTGCTGCAGGTTGTTGCCCGGGTAAACAGCAAACTTGCCGTAAGCAAAGTGGGCATCTCTTCCACCTTCTTCGGGACCACCGCCTGGCCAGTGCTTCACCATTGCATTTACGCTGTTATATCCCCAGCCGTCCTTTATTTCATTGGCACCTGTTGACGTTTGAAAGCCGTCAATATATGCTCGTGCCATATCAGCAGATAATTGAGGATCTTCGCCAAACGTTCCATTGATACGGCTCCAGCGTGGTTCGGTACCTAAATCGACTTGTGGTGAAAGTGCGGTTGCTATGCCTAAGGCACGATACTCTTTTGCCGCAATGTTTCCAAACTGCTGAACCAGTGCGGGGTCGAATGTAGCAGCAAGTCCTAAAGCTTCGGGCCACATCGAAATTTTTCCTCCTCCGCCTATATTGTATTCTGTATTTGCAACGGCGCTGTTTCGTGGATCGGAACTGTTGTTTGCGGGAATACCTAAACCCAAACCCTCTACAAAAGCCTGCACGTTGTTGCTCCAGTTTGCGGCTGCCTCAGGGCTTAGAACAGTCGTTACCAGTACATGCCGTAAATTATCTTTTGCAAGAAAAGTCTTCTGTTGATCTGTAAGGTCGCTTGCTTTTGCGCCACTTTCAGCAAATGCTTTTCCGTTATATGTTGCAGCACCAAAACCTCTTGGATTGGCAGGAATTGCCTGGTGTCCGCTATATAACATTAAGCCCGCTATTTGCTCAACGGTCATTTTTGATGCAAGGTCTTTGGCCCTTGCATCAACAGGCAGGCGCCAGTCTTCGTATTTATCGAGCTGACCATTTTTATTCAGGTCCTTAAATGCAAGACCATCAACTGTAAGAATTTTAACGCCTGATGTAGTTGAATAACCCAGTTTTTGACCGTTAGGGTTACTGACAGAAGAGATATCACCTTCTTTCGTTTCAGTCCATTTTTGCGCATTAACTATTGAGGCGAGTGAGAGGCTGCAAAAAGCAAGACATAAAAATACCTTTTTAGTTACCATCATATGGCTTGGGTTATTAGTGTAATTAAATGTAACGAAAATTACTAACAGGTCTCTCTTCTATTGCGCCTCATCATCTTTCCAAGTAACTGCCGGGCTGCGTAATGTTTAAAATGTACAAGAGTGCGACGCAACGGAAGTATTATAGGCATTCTTTGCTTTGGCTCACAATTAATATTCGCGTCACACACACTTCAAAACGGTGCTTACTTAAGACAAAGTCGGGTACGAAAAATCGTGAATAAATAAATAGCTGACCAAATATATTTTCAGGAATACAAGCGTGCGGTTTAAATAGACAAAAGGGGGAAATGTTGCGACTAAACAGAGAAAAGCCTTCTAAAAAAAGCCATTTCGCCTGCTTCTATTAAAAGAGATTAATCGTAGTCTTCGGTTGGCTGTATGTGTCAGCGTTTTAGATCTTGCCCCTTTTTTGGTGTGCCAGCCAAAGTTTTTCATGGCATCATCGTTGTGTCACTCACTTGTACTTGTATAATTCATGGCAACAGAAGGCAAAAACTTAATGGCACAATGATTGTTGAAATTGGTGAAAAATACAAGCTATAAAAAACCGGTTATGTAAATAATAATTCTACTATTGCGCAGACTGATTAAAGGTGAAATTATAGGCGATTACCAGTGGGGATGAAGAAAGGTTAGTGTGTATTTTAAAATTATTTAAAACATAAAAGGTGAGATTTATACAGCTTTATTCCGGCAGGCACGAGTATCGGCATTTACCAAAATATAGCGCCTTCCTGCTCGAAAATCAGTTGGAGCCGCTGGTACAGGAACAATTGAATTCTTCACGTGAGATCCATTTGCCTTTGCTGAAACTTCTTGCGCACCTCACCGAAGAACAAATACTTGCAGTCGGGAAAGCTTCACTGGTGGAATACCTGCAATATCTTTCTGCAAACAAGGCGGCGGAATTAATTGAACTTTCATTAAAAAGGTGGCAAAAAGTTCTTCCGTTACAAAAAGGAAAGACGGTCTACATTCCTAAAAGATTTACGCCGTCGGGAAAGGATTTTTTTGGAAATACAACACCTGAAAAATCAGAAGATCCGGTTAATGCAGAGATGG
>Ga0181466_1000067_pt1 | contig 19743 bp, 18 predicted proteins | sample InSIn4gowninarea_FD_119078 | JGI IMG/M metagenome (GOLD analysis project Ga0181466, IMG submission 119078) | Clean room microbial communities from NASA Spacecraft Assembly Facility at Jet Propulsion Laboratory, Pasadena, California, USA -... ... | reverse complement strand
AACATCTGTAATGAGGTTCGCCGAGATCAACAGCACAGGCTTCCAACAGCTACATAAGCTCTTCCTTGTCTCTCTGACGTTCCTTCTTATTCCACGGAACAATCAGCTTGACCAATTATTCAAGACAGCTGCAGCATCCCTACCACTTATCGCCAACCTCTTAGCAACCTGGTTTGTGTTGTTCTTGGTTTATGCCATCGCATTCACCCAAGCCTTCGCCTTGACACGATTTGGTGAGAACGAAAACAACAACATCAACTTTCGTACAGTTCCGAAGGCTCTCATCCTGCTTTTCAGAACCAGTATTGGAGAGGGTTGGAATCAGATCATGGAGGATTATGCTGGTATCGAGCCACCGTTCTGCGTTCGGGAAGATAGTTTCTTCCAGAGTGATTGCGGCAGCTCAGCTTGGGCCCGGGCTCTTTTCATCTCTTGGAACATTATCAGCATGTACCTGTTCGTGTCGCTGTTTGTATCGTTGATTTTCGAGAGCTTCTCATACGTGTACCAACAAAGCAGTGGAATGTCCATTGTCAGCAGGGACGAGATTCGGCGGTTCAAGCAAGCCTGGGCTGATTTTGATCCGAACGGTGACGGATTCATTTCCAAAGAACAGTTCCCGCGTTTGCTAGGGGTAAGTTTGAAAGCGGTCTGCAGGGATTATCGCAACTAACATCAAGCAGGAACTCTCCGGCGTCTTTCAGATGCGCATTTACGATGGCGACTTTTCTGTACAACGTATCAAAGAGGATTGTGCCGTACAACCCGGTGATCCTGTGGCACCAAATGCAAAGATTGTTGACGGAATCGACCTTGACAAACTAGCAGAACGAATCAGCCAGATACCAGTGGCCGAGATTCGACGACGGCGAGAACGAATGAGGGTGTTCTACGAGGAAGCCTTGCTTACAGCTGATCCTGACCGTGGCATCCCTTTTACAGCCTGCCTGTTCCTCTTGACGCATTACAATGTGATTACGGATTCACGAAGTCTGCGTCTGGAAGAATTCCTTCGACGACGAGCACGTCTACAAAGAGTTCAGGAAACGATACGACGCAACACTGTTGTTGGCTTCTTCGACACCGTCTATTGGTCACGAAAGTTTAGGAAAGACATCAACATGCGGCGCGACTCACGACTTGGGGCTCCGCCGGCCATGCAAGTTCCCGAGATCTTTATCGAGAACCCCGACGATAATATCGAAAGCAGCAACAGTACTGAGCCACGAGACTTTACGTCGTCTACGCCCTCATTTATGTCGAGGAAGGCATCATCGAATTTGCCACCAATTGATACATCGTACCCAGGCCGACCTTCTCTCGATGTAGGAAGGCTCAGTTTCGATCAGTCTCCAACAGCTAGTCCGACCATGAGGACAAGATTAGGTTCGGTGGATACTTCGTATCACGGAGCGAACAGGTCATCGCCAACGACACCAACATTGAGCCACAGCCGTCAAGGCAGCACTGCTAGTGGGGTGGGAGGACAAGGTGTTATGGAAGATTTTGACGCCTCTGCCTGGGGGGCCAGTTTGAGGAAGAGTTTTACGATGAAGAGACCGCGAATGGATCGCGATTGAAGAGTTGATGAAGGATTAATGACCGAGATGAATGACTTGCCCATTCTTTGTGAATAATTGAAGAGAGCGATACCCGCAAGACCTTGAACATAGCGAAGGCGTTTTATGAGACTACATCGGAATTACCATGGGTGGAAAATAATTGCGATTCAGATGAGGTTCGAGCATGTATATGTGTCACAACTTCACTGAACGTGAATAATATTTGTCTTTGCACTTGCACTCCGTATTTCAGATTCATTCTCTGGGTGACCTCCTCTTGCTCTCAAATTGAAGACGATCAAGATGTCATTGCCCTTGATACTGCACGTTCTCGTCAATCAAGGCAACAGTGGATCTCGAGTCTCGCTTCAGGAAGGAATGATTACAGAAATGATCTCAATGTGTTTTATCCGAAATATCGTTCGCTATCCAGGTTTCAAAGGCAGTGGATGAAGCACGCGTCTGACATAACGAGCCTCGTCTACCCCCTGGTGTGGCACAAAGCAAATTCAGCCACGGCTTCTGTTTCCAGCTGGAGTCCTCCAGGCCCAAGATTTTACAGGGGTTAGACACCCGTGACACGCAAATAGTGCATGTTGATTTGTGGACTGAAGCTTACCTTGGACTGAAACGCGTATCGAACAATCCTGCGAGATGAGAACCGGCGAAGATCGTGATGAATTTGCTTTGTTAAGGAGGGGCATCTCGCGTCTGTTTCAACCTTCTCGTCGATAAGGAACGAAAAAGGTATAACGCAGATCCCCTTGGGCTAAGCGATGCCGCGATCCAGGGTCTGTGGGTGCCGCGAAAGCATTGGGCACCAGTCATATTGCTGCAACAACGCCCGGTCTGTGTCCCACCGTTCCTGGGCTGCAGGGAATATCAACGGGAGACCCGAATGGTCAGACCAGGGGGCCGTTGATCGCGTCAACACCTTGTTCGCGTTTGGGAACTCGGAGATTCTGTCTCGCTGCTGGTCCTTTGACTTCCAGGGAGCCGGGTGTTTGACTGTTTGACATGGGCATCTTTTTACGTGGTACCTTGCTTGTCTGGTGACATCAAATGTCTCCTCAGTGTATGGTCCAGGGCTTTGGGGCTCATTATCAGGTGGTCCATGCAGCAAAAAAAGTGGCCTCCCCGGAGGATATACATTGATGCTTCCCGGCGACAGGTTGACATTTTGACACTGACCCTTTAGCAAAGAATGTCTCACTGACCTCTCAGCTTCCTCCTTTCAGGGCATTGACCTTTTTATTCTCTTCTCTACTGTACATCTTCTCTGATCTTCCCAGGCAACTTACTGGAAGCTAGGCAGCACACTCGTTAGACTCGTTGCACACTGACCACATTCTCTTATCACTCCACGTTACGCACCCACCATCGACCTGCTGGACAACGTCGACCGTTTCCAAGACCTTTATACGACTACTAATTAGCGTCTTTTGTCTTATCATTAAAGACCTCTTGTTCTTCTTCAAAGGACATGGCTGTTGCACAGTTAGTCCACCACTTCGAGGCCATACACCACGAAACATCCATTAAACCTGTTGTGCCTAGGAGCTTTCTGAACCATTCCTCTACCTCTTCGCGAGTCCGCTTGTCTCTTCAGACAATCTTCAGTCACAGTTTACTACATCGATCACCGAAAAGCTCTACTGCAGGCAAGATGAGCTGCTCTTCGTCTACCAAGTCATCACCCAGTACGAGCTTCAGTAGCTTTGGGCAAGGGGCACGCATGACGGCACTCGATCTGAACACTACCTTTGGTCCCTCGTCGGCCACATCGAGCCCTCACACTTATTTACGTCGACAACCTTCAGCCATTGACGTGGCCCTTGAGGAGGAAAAATATGCCAGTCCAGTGGAGATGATTGGATTAGGTCTTTTCGAACCCAGACCACTTGCAAACGCTCAGTCAATGCCACCTTCTCCAATGGAGTTTGTGCATGATCACATGCAGTCTCCAGTCATTTTGGATGGAATTTTCGAAGTCATGGAAAAGGCCTAAGCGTCGTATGAGTTATACTACGAATGAGAGAGCAGGGTTCACTTTGGAACGACTTGTATCTGCTCTGGGGTGGTTAAACGTCAAAACGTTTGGGTGGAGGAATCCTGCACAAGCGTTTCAAGGGACGGGTTTCATGAAGATATGTGTACATGTGTAAGAGTAGGATATTCGATTCTGGATGGGGAATTCTTTCAAGGTTGGACATGGGCAAGGCTGGACTGGTTGGACTGGGTTATATACTTTATTAATATAGGTTGCAAGTGAGGGAGACTATTCTTGGTCCCTGAGCTGCTGATGTCTGTACATTTGTACAGGAAATGGAATAGAGATGCTGGTTGTCATCTTGTCGTCCTGACTTTTTGTTACTCGGGGCATAGGAGATGATACTAATCCACGGTCATGTCACAGTTCTATAACACAAGTCACCCGAGCGCTGTGGTCAGCGAGGATGTTCGAGAACGGGCTGTACACGGGCGATCACCGGGACTGTTCTCCCTCGAGCAGCATGACTGGGCCTGCCCACCTCATGTGGAAGAGGCACGTCAATCTCATTCGCTACGAAGATGAGCATCGGAATCACGTTCTTCATGCTCATCTCGAATGGACGTACTTCGTGTTGCGTACTGCGTACCTGAGAAAGGGTGCAGAGAGGGAGGGGTACGAGGTGCTGGCTTAGGTAAAGCATTTTAAACCAGCAAGATTTGTAACGGCATGATACCCCGACTCCGTTCTTTTTCTTGGTCATCTCTCCCTCACAGGGTAGACAGATATGGTGATGAAAGATGGCGTCTTGGCTACAAATTACGGACGTACAGCAGCTTCAGCAGCAGTCACGAGATTATTGCGCGATCCCAAAGTCGCGCAAGGGCGTAGGACACTCAGACGAATTCGTATGTTGGTGGACGAAGCCTCGGCCGGAAGAACCCATGATTACTATTCATTTATTCAACCTCAACCCGTTCCATCCCCAATATGGCCTGGTCTCATTTCCAGTCCTTATGCAACTGGATGACAAGTACTTCCTCATTCAGCGACAATGTCCTTGACTGAGTCAACCTCATCAGGACTCACGGAGCAGACTCGGGCTTTCCACCTTTTCCATTACACTCTGGCCTCTTCGCATGCTAGTGAGAGGGATGGTGATTAAATCTCCCCGCCCCGTGTGAGAAGGGGTCTGATCTCACCTTGTATATACCTTTGGGATCTGCCTGATATGCGCGCCTGACTAATTGACCCAGGCTTTCTGTCAGATTGGTAAAAGCAGCAATTTGAAGGACCGGGGGTGTAGCTATTACAAGGCCTTCTCGCCAGTTTGGACACCCTCTTTCGTGAGAATCCACTCTTCAACATCCCCAGAAAGGCGTTTACTATCCCCCAGAGTGGTGCTGCTTCTTAAGTGCCACCCAGAGTGTTGCAGACCACACATCGTCTTGTCAACTCGACATCGGTTACAAAGCCACCACCCCATATCCCTCCAGGAAAGCCCAGTCACGGAGACCTCAAACTGAATGTGCCTGACGTTAAGGGCCGGGACAAATCACTAATAGTCCGCCTCGTTGCTGCCTCTGTGGTAATCGTTTAGTGTGGCCGTACACGCAACACTTCGGAGCCAGAATACCCAACCCTATTCGAGGCCTTCTCAGGCACGGATCAGTAATCCATATTCTCCACGGACGCGATCCTTCCTCACCACCTCACGTGAACCATGTCACTCACCATGCAGGACTACGTGAACAAGCACTGGGCCGAAAGGACTTATACCAGCCTTCAAGCCATCATGGACGACCCCCACCAACTCCTCATAGATACAAATGACGCCCTTCCCAGACCAGCGGGCGGAGGCGTCGAAGACATCCTGTCCGCCTCTCGGTACCCACAGGCGTTGATGCAGCCCTACAAGCCAGAGCCAGAACCAACCCGTCGCAAGCGGAAGGCCTCGTCGTCTAACCAACTCTATGGAGGTCTACTCTTTGCACAATCATCAAGTGACAGTAACCACTCATCGTCGGCAGAACAGGAACACCCTCCAACAAAGAAGGAAAAGAAAATGGCCAAGCGGGCCGCCTCGGACGACGCGAACAACCAAAACGAGAGCAAGAAACAACGAGGTCGTCCCAGGCTCGATACTCAGGATGAAAATGCCGCAGATCGACGCCGGACGCAGATCCGTCTAGCCCAACGAGCTTACCGACACCGGAAAGAGACCACCATATCAGCTCTGAAGGAAAGGGTATCGAATCTCCAGAACACTATTTATCAGATGAACAAGACCTTCATTACGCTTCACGACAATATGGTCGACGCCGGAATTCTGACATCCCACTACTCACTGGGTCGCCAACTCCAGGCTGCGACAGAGGACTTTGTTGCACTGTCCAAGATCGCAGCCGCGGAGTCGGACGATGAGGATGAAAAAATCGCTAATCTCACCAAAGACGCCTCTGCTGAGCCGGAGCCAGAGCCTGAGAACCCAAAACGCGCCGCCGCAAAGGGTTCTTCAGCCTCAGCTTCATCCTCACGTCCGACCAGGAAGGCCGCCACCAATGCTACTCGCGGGCGGAGCTTTGACCAGAGCTGGACGGACGCCGACGCCGACCTGGAAGAAGTCACCCAGAGTATCCGGCACGACGAGCATCACCACACTAACAATTCACTCTTTGCCCTCTCACAAGCCGTCTACGCCGCCGACGATACATCCAACCTCCACGGTCTAAACGACCTCATGTCGTTCAACGCTACCATCCCTGAAACATTCTTTCCCGACAAGGACGACATCATGACCACCACGACCATGCCCACCAACAAGCAAGCACCCGACAAAGTTCCCTTGGAGAGGCCGCTCATCCCAGCATACAACAACGGCTCCTACACCTACTCTTTCCAAGAAACGACCTTCGCCCGGCGCCTGCACAGAATGTGTCTAGAACGCGCCTTTCGGAACCTGACCAACCCAGCCACAGACCCAGGGTACATTAAGCGCGTGTTCCGCTTCACTTTCACATTCAGTAACCGCAAGCGCATGCTCCAGCGGTTCCAGGAGATGCTGAAGCGCAAGGCCGGTGAATCGCTCGAGAACTGGAACGTCCCGTTTTTCCGCATTGGAGGCGCAGGCACACATTTCCCTAGAAGAGACGACGAGGGAAACCCGATATACCCGCCGAATATGGTGAGTCCGGCGAAAGCGTTCGTCGGACCGCAGCCGTATATCGAGGTGGAAACGCCGAGGAGTGAGGCGAATATCAACGAAATGTTGGAGAATATTGGGTTTGGGGGCGAGTGGTTTGATAGCCACGATGTCGAGGAGTACTTGAAGACTAAGGGGATCTTTTTGGATGGGCAGAGTTCATTCGTCGAGGTCGATCGGAGTGTTCTGCCGCTTATTCGTGATGGAAATCGTGCGAGTGATGCGACGATGACGACGGCGAGTTCGACGACGCGCAGTCCGCTGGAGAACAGTGTGCGGACGCCGAGTCCGCCTTTGTTGTCTGAGCTGGCTGATCCATTCGCCGCGCGCGAGTTGAGTGATTTGTTCGCGAGCACTTCGGCGCCGTTATTCAAGGACGCTGATGATCCCTGGGCGGACTTCACGGGTACTGGCCAGCACTATTCACCTCCAGAGTTCATGACGGGTTTCGGCGACATACTAGGCCGGCGACCTTCACCTGTCATGTTTGATGTGGAGGCGTTCCTTGAGAATATGGTCGAAGACAGCGCTTGCTTGGGGAGGGCGCCCGGATTCCGAAAGGAGACGATCGATAATGCGTTGATGATGAATCTGCAGGAGGGTTTCTAAACGTGCTGTTAGCAAAATCTTCACTGTCACGATTATAACAGTGGTCAATAAGATCACGACATTACAACAAGGCCAAAACTGTTTCTGGGTTTTGGTCATCTAGATTGACTACCTGCACGATCTATGAGGTTGCTCCTTTTGTGACCTGCGATCGTGTCGCTCAGTATTCGATCTCATGTACATCATTCTCGTGCGCCATCGTCTGTCCTGCAGTTTCCAGCAGTCTATCATCCAGCACCTGACGCCGTTGCTCGAACTACACAAAGTCTTTATATCCAATACACCCAATCCGGGACCCTAGCCTCTTCTTTCACTGAAGGACGCCCAGAGAACGCACGTTCAATCAGCCTTTCTTCGTCTCCGCCTGGTCTTGACGCCAGGCCTCCAAAGGCGCTTTCGACAATTTTTCTCACCACAATAACATCGGGTGAAAACATCGGCCAATTCAGCATTCAACTCCTCGTCCTGATCTGCACCGCCAGAATAGTCGATCCGTATCTCGGTCCCAGCAGGGATGTTTCTGATAGCAAAAAATGCAAGGTGATAAACCTTCTTGTCATCCTTGTGCATCTGAACGACAAAGGACCGTGCATTCGGGTTGCAACTATGGTTGACAAAGCGCATTGGTGTGCCGAAATTCTTTCCGTCAACGTGATAGTTCTTGTCGCTGTTGTAATCGAACCAATCTAGGGAGTGGATATAACTTGGCTCTCCTTCCTCTCCAGCGTCTTCTCGCTGACATAGTTCGGCTTCTGTGAGAATTTCCCCAAGATATGTGTCGATGAATTGACCTCTGACGATATCTTGAGACGACCGCACACCGAAGCCACACTTGTCCGTTTGGAAGATCTCGAGTGGTACCGTACGACCCTTACCGACAACACGATTCAGGCAATCATTGCCACATCGACAAAACTCGTTGCACTCGGTAATCTCGAAATGGTCGGCAGTTTTATCGAGTTCTTGCTCAATGTAGTCATCTGAAAGAACCACAAGGCCATCAGGACGACGAGTGTAGGTCCGATTCTGGCCTATACGTGCTGCGCTGTCCTCTCTGTCGCCAATAGTCTTACTGAAACATGTGCAAGTTGATATTCGGCAATCTTCACAGCGGCAGCCAGATCTTGATGTCGGGGCAATTTTCACTCCTTCTCTGATAACGTAGTGGTCAACAAATTGGAACTTCCCTGGTAGACGTCTTTCGTTCACGTCGTTGGTAAATGTGATCGGGGGTGATAATTGGTCGTTGAACCGATTCGTTAGCACCTCTTGAACCGCTTGAGCTGGATGGATTGTTATCTTGTCAAGATCGAGGCGTTGGAGTGATTTGGTTAAGTCGTCTCCTCCCAGTTGAATTGTATTTCTCGATACCTTTCTGGCTTTCCGAGACGCCACTTTTAGCAGTCGTTCATCGTTAGCTTCTGGTGCAAAAATATTCGAGAAAGGCACGCCGAACAAACGTCGAGCTTCTTCGGGCTTCTCTTGAGCGATATTAGGACTCTTTTTGAGCTCTTTTAACATAGACCGTCTTTCATGGTTTAGAGTAGATTGAGCCTTTGGTACTGGCCCACTCCATTTTTGCAAAAGCTCCTGTGACGAGGGCACGAGGACCTCGAATTTAGGCTGAAGAAACTTGCTCGAACTTTGAACTTTCGGACTGGTTTCTGGACCCTTCTGACGCGAGGGTATATCGACAGACGGAATCGAACTCTGAGACGTTGCAGTACGTGGCTGCTCGATCGACGGAACAGCTTTGAATCGGAGAGGCGTCGCTTCTTTCAGTGGCCTGAATGAGTTTAGAGAAGTGTTGTTGCTTGAGCGTAAGATTGAGGCGGCTTCAGTCTTGATGGTAGCGAGTTTCTCTGCGACACTTCTAAATGGTTTTTGGCGTGGACTTTCTTCCTCTTTCATGGAGGTGGTTTTCCGATCTGAAGTTTGGTATTTTTCTTTGTCGTCCGGCCGTTGCAATACGTAAGCCGACCTCTTCCCCCAAGGCGACCTCTTCTGCTTTGGTTCTGTGGGAGCTTGTCCATTGGTAGAAGGGGGTCTAGCAGGTGTCGATGCACGTGATGGTAGAACGGTTCCATTTTGGCTTCGGTCACGTGACTGTGTTGGTGGACCAGTTGACCGACCATTGGTAATTGGTGTTTCTGACTTTCGTCGTTTTTGAGGAGGCTCTGAAATGACCTTGACGCAAAGTTAGATGAAGAAACAGTTGAAGCAGTCGTAAGGTGAGCAGGACTGGTTAAGGTGTTGGGGGTGGTGAGGTGCAGTAGAATAACACGCCAGGTACGCGCTAAAACTGGGCACGCTGAGATTCCAGGGGGAGCACTCACAGCATGATCATCATCATCATCGTCCGAGAGAACTATAACCTCATGTGAAGGCTTGTAAGGATGTCAGTAAAAGGTGAAAGACCAGGACATTAAAATAAAGACATAGTAAGCAATTGTTCGGACGTGCACAGGGATAAAGGGAAGGGAAAACAATAGCAACGCGTAACTTCCTTCCCAGGTCACTGGACTTTCAACCTCGTACCTAGAAGTGTAGAAGCGACTGCAGTCCACATATCCATATGTCCAAATAGCAGCGAACAAAGCAGCTTGGAAGACACAAGGAAATAAGACAGTTATAATCATGTGCTGTGAGACTTACCACCTGCGACTGTCTCTCAAAGTGCTTTCGTTTCCGAAGGCTCCCCAAGGCCGCCATCACCTCCAAGGGACGGCGCGCCTCCTCGTGCACCCTATAAATCATTCATTCGTGTCGCGATCGTTTCTGGCGTTAAAAAAGATGTTTATTATCTTGTTTTAGCGCTCCTAAACATTGGTGGTGGAAAGTTAGAGACGAGGTAGAATATGAAAGAGGATTAAATAGAAAGGAAGTAGGAAGAGCTGCCTTGTGGCGAGGTAAGAGTCCCCCCTCTCTAATTCACGCTATACCTAATATAGTGAGTTTTTATATTTATTCACTTCTATTAACTTCTATAAGTCACTATAAAGAGTGCAGTTATTATATATATATATTACTAATAAAATTTACTAGTAATTTACTAGTAAACTTTTAGGGAAAAAAATAACCTAGGGGGAGAGGTGCCATCATGGTATACGAAGAATAGACACGAGTTAAGCGTCGAGACTTACCGGCATTCGTATTCGATGTGGTATGCGCCGCACTTAGGGACTACGTGACGTCATTCTCAGCTATATAATTTATTTCGAGTTTATATGGTGTGATTATTCAAGTGTATCTAATTTCCAAATTGGAAAAACATTACTATACACTGGAAGATATTTGGATACAGTGAACAATAAGTATAGAGTATAGGTACTATATCTAGGAAATCTTGGGAGGGCATGTAAAGCCCATTTTTGGGGGACTGACGGGGCGGGACGGCGCAGCCTAATTTGACGTAACTCCCTCTATTCGATGGTTCTCAGGGGCGTGCCGTCGCGACACTGGCCAGGACCGTCGGGCTCGCGAGTCGTAACTTCCTTCAAATTTAGTACATCTCAGTAGCAGCTGGTTAGCATATATGATTTTAGCGGCATATCTTTTCGACGGTGTTCTATTGTTATGGGGTGAAATCGATTGCAGTTGACATGTGACCACAACAATGGCGCGTCACGTGGTTCAGGGCGTTGCATGCAAAAGATGCATCATTCATGGGCTGCACACAGAGAATGATTCATGCATTTTTTTCAGTACGTCTTTTCAGAGCATAGCATTCAGTAATATCAATGGTTTATCAACCGCCAATTCAGTGTCAAGTGTACACATCGTAACAGCGCAACCGTCACGCTCACCACGTCGCCGCCGCCTGTCAGCGAGCCCACACGCTGTCGCTCTTTCTCCTTAGGTCTGTGTTGTGTGTTTGTGCTGTGACCCTTCGGCAAGCAGTATGCTTTCCATTCTATCCCACATCACTATCATCACCCATTTAAGACTTTGGCATTGATATGGTCGTCAGTGGGTAGAGCTAAGTGTGCTAATTTAGTGTTCCCCAACCATGTTCACCACTGTTGACTTCCGGGAGACCGCCTACACTAGCTTGAATCCTATCTTCCGCCATGAGCCGCTTGAAGACATGGCCTACAGGGCCAAAACTATACCATTCACGCTCTCTCCTCTGCCAGGTGGAGTCCAAAATAGTACGACTTGTCCAACTAATTGTTTAGCAGACAATCTTCTTGACCGTAAAGTCGGATGATATGTGTGGCCGTGTGTATTTGACATCATCTTGTCGCCTGTTCCCGCTTCTCCGGTTCGAGCGCTTCTCATCGACTACACTGTGACTAGGCAGACATGACTTTGCTATCATCGTCAATATGTTGTCGTTTCCACCAGTTGCTTGCTCCTGTCTGTCACAGGCGTGCGACTCTCGGAACTTTTGCCGCTCCGATCAGTGCGGTGATTAAATCTCTGCTGGGCCCCTAATATCCAGAGAGGAAATCCCCTTCAAGTCTCTCCTGAATACAAATCTTCATCCTCGTTATCTTCATCGTCCTCGTCGAACCCCATATCGTCTCCTTCCATTTCGTCCTCAAGTCCGCCGACGAGATATTTCTCATTCTTCCCCTCCGTCCCATCAGCCACGACATTGCCGTCTTGCACCTCACAGCCAGCCAATGAAGCCTTATTTCCAATCTTGGCCTTCTTCCCAACCACGGTATTCGTCAAGACACACTTATCTCCAATCGTAACGCCATCCATAATAACACACCCTGTAATCCTTGTGCCGGTGCCTATTGCCACCGATGCCCCTATTACGCTGTTTTTGATGACACATTGTGTCGCAACGGTACTGTTACTGTCGATAAGGGTATCGGCGCGTGAAATAGTGACCCGCGGCGCGATAGTTGTCGTCGCATGGATCTTGACAGGATGTGAAAAGGGAGAAACAGGGGTTTTGGAGGCACTGGATTCTTCTACCGAGGGCAGCTTTGCCAGAGCGAGGGAGACGGACAGGAGAAGTGGTGTGTTGTCGACGCGGCGCACCAACGGCGCGTCAGCACTCGATGGTAAGATGTATGATAGGATAGGTGGAACGAGTGGCACTGGTCCGCTCTCCTCATGCATATGAGAAGCGTTGTCAGGAGAGAGGAGCTCGATAGGAACTCTCGATGCGAGACGGGCTGTGCGGGGTGGTGTCGAGTCTGTCAATGGTCGTGCAGTGATCTGAGTACTGCTCAGCGAGAGCAGGTCGATTTCTTCCTCGATTGGACGTTCATGGTTAGATATGTCTGTCCGCTCCGCCCCAGGTTTTTGTGAGAATATCTTCCTGGCACCGAGGCGCTCCCTATAGCTGGGTTTACGCCACTCAGCCTTCGCCCATGTCCCCACCAGATCTTCGCTAACAGATTCAAAATCTTCGTTGGTTAGTGCAAAGTCTTTGACCCAGTGAGGAAGGAAGTAGATGTGTGAATCGCGGTACTTCGTCATGCACTTGATAGCGCCGTGTTTTCGGAGAAGGGATTGTCGGATCTTCCATGATTTGTCCTCTTCGCATTGGTCCCAGAGCTCAGACATGGGCATGGTCCATACCAGTTTACGTAGAATACCCTGGGACTGAGTGGACGAAGTTTTTAACGAGGGTATATCGTGCTCTGGATCAAGTTTGGTGGTACACATGAAGTCGCATTCCTCGCCTTTGACGCTCTCTTCACGATCAATAGTGTTGTACCAAATCGACAGACCACCCCTACGCCCTCGGCGTTCACCTCCAAGGGCTAGAAGCTCATTCCTTGTTGCCTCAACGTCTTCATTGCTGCCAATACCGCCGGGCCCACCTAGCCTTGTAAGGTATGTCTCAAGGAAGGTGTCTCCAGGAATGGCGCAGATCAAATCGCAAGGTAGTAGCACGAAATCTGACTTGATAACAGCTTGTACCTCAGGTAGTCTCAGTAATTCTGCCGTTGGCGTTGTGAACTCGAGCGCTTCAGGAGCTAGTAAGTCGGGGGTCGGCGAGGGGAGCGACGTCAGATACGGATTTTGTGCAAGAGCAGCGGCGATAGGTGCTTTCGAGGTTGGTGGAGTGATAAGGGTTATATCCGTGACGCCCATCCGATAACACCAGTCCAGGGCATACCAAACCATAGGTCGGTTGACTATTTGCACTAAAGCCTTGGGATATTCACTGGGCACACTGGTGAAGGTGCTGAGACCTATACCAGGACCACATAGTATCAGCGCCTGGAATCCGGTCTGTGGCATCTTTGTTGGTTTTGGAGGAAGTGATGAGTGAAAATGTTGAACTGTGGAATGAGTGATCGTGTGACGGAGTTGTCGTGAGTCATGCCCTTGCGGATCTCTCGAGAAAGCGAGTTTGCGCAACGGCGAGCTAGCTCTGATCTCTAGAAGGTCGCTGCTCTCTTCTGTGTCCTCGGTGACTTCGCGAGATAGAGATGGCGGCACTGGCTGATATGGAGGAGTCGCGCCTGGGATACCTTGTCTTCCCCGTACGAGAGCCGAAAGCCGTAAAAATTGAACACGAGGGTTCAGTGACTGTCGTGTGGCGCTTTCTGCCCCAACACTGGTCTCCAGGCTCTGCTCAAGGTCTTCACCGACCCTATCGATGCCGTCAACGTCAGCAACAACACTGATGGGATTTTCTGCTTCGGAAATGAAGCGTGTCTGCATGTAGATTAAGGAATTTGGTTCCATCGTGACCGAGAAATCCATGTCTGACGAGATTCTGGATATCAGGCTTGGCGCAGATCCGTACCAGAAAGTCGACAACAGCAAACATTCTAGGTTTCTCTCAGAAACGAATCTTCACATCTGTGTCACTTTTTATTTCACTAGGATTTGATTATTGAAGACAAAAAGGTTCTGGAATTAAGTGTCTTTATTGACACCAGGCGGTGAAAGTGCTGCTTTACTGCTGCAAACGCAGTTGGGCGTCGTGCCCACTTAGAAACTATTCTGACAAGAGCCTGCTCTTCAATCCTCCAATTGAGCCTGCAGTTGCCCTTGGGCACTGCTGTCACTCCCATTGCCAACGACCTTGTCCTTCTCCCAACTTCTGGCGAACACTCCATTCAAGGCATCTTGGAAGACGTGGCAATTGTAGTCAATCAGCCCCTTCTTGTCTTTGGCCTCGTTATTCTTGATGACTGTCACTAGGCAGAGGTATCTAGGGACAGTCAGCACTGCAGATCGAAAATTGGTTATCTCCTTACCGGTTCATCTCTTTGAGGTAGATCATTGTGCCGTCGTGAATGATGATGGACGACTCGGCCTCCTGCATCTGCTCTCCAAGCACCTTATCATGGCCGCGTTCATAACCGAAAATGTCCGTGACATCAACAATCACATCAATGTAGTCCGAGCACATCTCGTAGACCTCCATGTCGATGGGTCTGGTGTCGCTAGCAACATAGATCTTGCTGAGAATGTCAAACAAGTATGCTTTGGACATTCCGCAATTGTTGACAAGAATGTTGAGGAGGTTCTCAAGGGTGTCGAGCTGTGGAATGAGCTTCTGGATTACTTTGCTAAAGGCTTCGAAGATGGAATGGTCGTAGATGGAAGTGAGGTGATAGGTAATGTTAGGGTTGATGTAGCCTGCATCACTAAGGTCATCGCTGACTCGCTGGACAATGTCTTGGTAGATATCTGAGCGGAACTCTTCATTGAGACTATCAATTTTATGGACAAACACCTCCACGTTGATGTGTGGGAATGTGGTTTGCAGGTTCAGGATGGTTGTGGTCAAGCGATTGAGAGAGTCGGTGTAGTCATCCTGCGCGTCTATGACCCAGACGAGAGCGCCAATCTCGGAGAAGATTTCGGTGGTGTCGAAGGTGGGGTCGAAATAGTCGAGCTGTCCAGGAAAATCCCAGACCTGAAAGTCCATGAAGGACCTCATTGAGTCTTTTTGAATGCGTGTGGTTGATTCGAGGAACAGAGTCTCCTGTGGAGGCATTTTGTGGAAGACGACGCTAGTTATGGATGACTTGCCGCTCCTGTGTTCTAAATCAGTATTTTGCTGTGCTACAGGCAGGCGACTGCTACATACCGACGCTGACCCATCAGTAACAGCCGAGGCTTGTTCTGGCGTAGCTTCTTGTCCATTGCGGCGGTTGATGGTGGAGGAAACGGTTGGAGAGGTGGGTGGTTGAGTTGGTTGAGTGGCCGCGGGAAGAGAGGCTGGCGCAGAAGAGGTTCTCTGAGGCGACTGGAACAGCGGACCAGTCACAACTGGCTCTTCATTGCTGCGTCTATGATGGTAAGCTCTGTTAACAGAAGGCATTAGTCCTGAAGATCCGACGTACTCGTTAGGGAAAAGGATGAAATCAGACTGCGGAACATGCATAGGACGTTGGATCTCCGCCTGCGAATCTCTCATCACTGTGTCCGACGCGTTCTCAGTGGGTGTGCGAGGCGTTGGCGGTTCAAGGCCAATAACCAAGGGAATCCATTCCGTCATCAACATCTCCTCCCATTCGGCAGCAGTGTAGCCAAGAGCGGCCCTAACAGATTGCTCGTCCATAGGCATCTTGGGAGTATTTTCGAGCTGATAGAGTGAAGAAATTGACAGTGTTGAAGAGTGCAGGGAGTAGAGACAGGCGGGATGTGCGATAGGAAAAGGCGACGACAATAAAATGCATCGTTACGCTGGCAGAATGATTTCGCTTCATCGCGAAGGATGATGTCGTTTCATGGTCGCCCTCGACGACGACATCATTGCCTGGCGCCATCTCTTGATTTGCAGAACAACAAGGAAAACTTGGGGGATTTCAACTTACAGCAACCAGCCGATCTGAATATTTCATATATATCTATGTCACTGCCATCACCTGCAGTACATTACGAGCAGAACAAGATCGACGCTGATAGTGTCTGCTTCGTGAGTTCTGAACAAGCTTTTAGCTGGAGACCAGCTATTTGAACGAACAGCGACGTCTTTCTTATCTCTTGTGGGAAGAGACGTCGAAGATGCCGTTCAACGGATGGTCAGGAATGTCGTTTCTGAGATTGAAGGACTTGCAGGGACAAAGGAACGGACAAAGATAATCACAAACACTGGCCCAACGCGATGATGTTCTCTACAAACGTTGTCGGTTGAGTATGAAGAGGTTGATGTAAGTGGTGCCAAAAGATCAAACTCTGGCACCGGCCCGGGGTTCTTCCGGTCCGAAGACTTTTGACCTACGGTGGCGCATGGGAGTGGCTACGCTAGCGGCTACGGCTGTTCAAAGAGCAGTTTGTGCTGTCAAGGGGAAATCGATATTTTCTCTTCGAGAGGCCGCTGTGTCTTTGAGTGCTTATGAAGAAAGACGACATTCTCCATCAGAGTGGATGACAAAATGGAGCACATCGACCAGGGCCGTTTACATGGGTCAGCGCTAAGGAGGAAGACCGAAAATGAGGACATTGAAGACCCTGCATTCTAAAACCTTCAGCTGGTCGATCTCAGCCAGCCTTGCCTTGTACGACTGTTGCGTTGTACATTTCTATAGATTGATGATATACCAGGCCAACTGCGACTAATCTATGCGTTACATGAGAACTCAAGAGCATTTATCACGACAAGGGAAATACTAAACATTCCTAGGAGGGTAGTCGTAGTACTATAGTAATCAATCAAGTACCAGTGTGGAGCTCTTGTTCGTCATTCCTATCAAATCCGAATATATGTGTTTAAATCATCAATCAGCTTCTTATCGAATACCATATCTAATTTTTTTGGGACCGCGTTCTCAACCATGCGAGCGTCGCCACGCTGTCTGTCGTGGCATTGTGCCACACTACTATGCGAGCAATGTCACTTTGCTCACTCATGGCCGTCACTTTGCGAGTCTTATTGGTTTCCACTTCCGCCTCCGAACTGCGCTCCCTAGATTTTGAGGACCATCGAATTGCGGCTGTAGCTGGACCTCGTCCACATAACGCCTCCTGCGACGTACCTGATCCCCCTATTTCCGCCGTCTCTTACTCTGCCCGAAACCCTAGTCCATGATGAAACCCAAATCGGGAGTTGATATCAATGGATCTGACATAATTATGTTGCACTGACCGTCCAAATTCCAGTCCTTATGTCAGACCTGCGCAAGTGCTTTCCCTACCCATGATGTCGAGCCCTCACTTGGAAGACTTGAACAGTTGATCTCTTTCTGTTTATCGCATACTTCCTGAAACATGATCTTCTCTGCCGCTCTCTGAACGCACTCAAGCTGAACCTTGCTCGTTGTCGACGCGTCCATCCTCAAAATACGAGCGATGGAGAGCCCCCTGTTTGCGCAGCCTTGCCGGCTGTTGTGTCTGCCCGACGAACTAAAACTCCACATCTTGAACTATGTGAGCATCTTCTTAACTTCCAAAGTCCTTGTTACTGACATCAATAGCTTGATACGCGCCGCGATCTCTATAACGTGTCCCGAACATGTCACGTCCTCGAGGACGTTACCATGGCCCGGCTCTACCATTCAGTAGACCTGGACCTACCCCTGGGCATGGTATCAAAAGAGCCTGGCACATCGATCCTCCGAGGCCCAGTCACACAATCGATCCGAGAGCTTACTGTCAGGAATGGTCCACTGAACAGAAGACGTTCTGTGTACAGCCGCAGAAGGAAGTCTGATGCAGGCTCAATAGAAGTCCATGTGAATGGAATACTGGATAAAATCCCCATGAAGAGACTGAAGAGCTTTGCGTTAGTAACACCACCCAAGGTGTGTATTGCAGTCGCTAAAATGTGGCAGTATCCTGCACCAGACCCCATTAAGCCAGCAAACCCTTGATCTCGTTGTGCGCCGAAATGAGCACACTCTCCAGCACCTCGGTTTCTACGAGGCGGCTCCTTGGCAAGAGAGCACACTCCTACCATTGAACCTGACCAGTCTCGAGTGCAGGGCGGTCAACGAAGGAGACGGAGTCGAGAACGTTATCTCCGCGAACAGAAGCAACCTTCAGAAGTTATACTTGGGACAGGAGAAACAACTCGTGGACCAATACCGTCGGACAAGAGTAGGCTTTCTGGAACAAATCCCCCAACCAGCAGAGACCTTTTTCACATCCGCCTTCGCACTGGACAAATACTCACACCTCCGCGAACTGTCGCTATCAGGCCTGGACGTCACTCTTTTACGGCCTACCACCACATCTCAGGCCGTGCTTTTCTGCAAGCTTGAACGCCTGAGTCTTGAGTCCTGTCCGGGTACCACCGAACTTCTCGATTCGATAGCAGGCACATTTCACTGGACATCCTACTCGCCTGACGCGCCTCAGAATCCACCCATCTTCCCATCCCTCAAGCACTTCCTCCTACGGCACGAAAACCCCAATACCGCCCTTAAAGACGCCGTCATCCGCTTCCTTAGCTCTTTCACAGGCTTGCGCACCCTATCCCTCCTGTTCGAAAACGCCGCCGTCCTAGAACGTCCATCAACTCTGGTCGCCGAACACGGACCCACCCTGCACACCTTGGTGCTAGAATCCCGCATCCAGCCCCGCGAACACCTTAGCCTCGACACATCGCGTCCCTTTGGCGTGGGCGGATACAGCTCCGAACTCTGGGAGGAGTCGATCAATGACATCGTCCGCCTCTGCCCCAACCTGGTCGAACTCGGCATGGGCTTCCCGTGGAACGATGAGCTTGTGCGTCTGCACAAGACCGCCCTTCCCACCCTCCAGCACCTTAAGACGATTCACATCCGCAATTTCCCCGAGAACCAAGTCTTCAGCCAACTCGGCGACTACAGCATCAAAGAATACGCCACCAAATTCATCGAATGGGCTTTTCCCGCGCTCGTCGGTGGGGGACGACCGACTCTCGAGCAGCTCGCGATCGGCCCAACACTATACGAGTCACGCTGGAAGATGTCACCCGCCTCCAACACGACGACGTCTACATCCACGTCTACATCCACGTCTACATCCACCAGCACCAGGCGTCAGGTCCCTGAATTTCTGCGCACACATCATTTCTGCCTCGATTGGGCCAAGACACGGTTCGGCCGCTGGAGCCCACTTATCACACCCGTCTCAGAGAAGTACATGGAAGAGTTGGCAGGTGAGAAGCCGCTGCGTGGAGTTTTCGAGCAGGTGTGGCTGAGATAGACCCTTTCCGTTTCTTATTTTCTCTGCATCTATTGAGCCTGTTTTACCTGAGCGAGAGACTGCCTCTTATCGTATTTGTGGCGCGCGTGTGGTTTTCTAGCGATAGACAAACTTTCTGGTCATTGAATTTGTTATAGATTGGGGATGTTATCTTTACCTGACCCAGAGCCGGAATGTACGATGATACCATGTATACGGTCTGATAGACGCTAGGAATAAACTGACATGGGGTGGTATGCGATAAACAGAAAGAGATCAACTGTTCAAGTCTTCCAAGTGAGGGCTCGACATCATGGGTAGGGAAAGCACTTGCGCAG
>Ga0181466_1000241_pt1 | contig 19941 bp, 20 predicted proteins | sample InSIn4gowninarea_FD_119078 | JGI IMG/M metagenome (GOLD analysis project Ga0181466, IMG submission 119078) | Clean room microbial communities from NASA Spacecraft Assembly Facility at Jet Propulsion Laboratory, Pasadena, California, USA -... ... | reverse complement strand
TTTCATATGGGTGCGTTGACGGTTCGCTGTTATTGAGCTATGCATAGCGGTAAAGCTATTCGTATAGATCGTGACTTGATCATCACCGTATTGTTCACGTGCATCTCGTTCGGTTAGTCCCACTGTGCCAATAGGTGGGTGGGTGAAGACAACGGTTGGAATATTTTCATGATTCACGTGTGCATCTGGTTTACCACCAAATAAGCGTTCTGACAGTTGACGACCTTGTGCGATGGCAACTGGCGTTAATTCGACTTTTCCAATCACATCACCGACTGAATAAATACCGTCCGCTGTTGTATTTTGATATTTATCTACTTTAATATAGCCCTTGTTATCTAATTCGACTGCTGTATGTTCTAGACCTAGGTTATCGGTGCTCGGTTGGCGACCTGTGGCCCAGATAATCTCGTCTGTTTCATGAGTTGTTCCGTCTGAGAAGTGCATCACTAACGTTCCGTCTGCTTCTTTTGTCACCTTATCGATCGGTTTATTCCCGTGAATATGCGCGCCTTCTTCTGTTGCGATATCGCGGTATCCTTCACGAATGAGGGTATCGAACTCAGTTAATGGCAACTCTTTCCGGAAGAATAAGTGCGTATCGACTCCAAATGAGTGAAAAACTCCAGCCAGTTCTACCCCGATATAACCTGCTCCATACACAGCAATACGCTTCGGTAATTCCGTCATTGCGAAGACATCATCAGAGACAATTCCTAGGTCGCCCCCTTCAATCGGCAAGCGACTCGGACGTCCACCAGGAGCCACTAGGATATGATCAGCGGTATATTCCGTTCCATCTACTGCAACAGTTTTTGGCCCGACGAATTTAGCATAACCTCTAATCAACTGAACATGATTATTGTCAAGTCCGCGCTTATACGCCCCATGTAAGAAATCAATGTAATTCTCACGGTTCGTCACTAGACGCTCAAAATTTAACTGTGGTGCATCTGTTAGCTCAAGACCATATCCTTCTCCATATAACTTAATATCATCCAAGAGTTGAGATGTTACAAGGATTTGCCGTAGCGATCAAGATGGGCGCGACTAAACAAGACTTTGACGATACAATTGCCATCCACCCGACCTCAGCTGAAGAATTTGTCACAATGAGATAACCTGATGATAGAGAAAAGCACGACACTGCCAGAGATGGAGTGTCGTGCTTTTTTGATATTTGCAGAGAAAACTGTAGTGAACGCAATCACTTATGTGCTGCCTATTTACTAGTCATCTGTTCTTCAATTTGAAGCAGAGTTCGTTCAATATATGGAAGCAATGCCACATTATTCTTTAGTTTAGCAATTGTTAAAGCAGTTTGCGTATGTTCTAAAGCTAAATTCAACTTACCAATTTCTTTATAAGAATCTCCCAAAAGCAATTGTAAATCATCTAATAATTGAAGAGACTGATGATCAATAATAAATTGGATAGCTTGTTTAGATTTGAAAATTGAATCATTATAATTATTAGTTTCGGCAAACATTAGTGCTTGGTGGTAATAAATTATAATTTGCATATTATATGTTACACAACCATTCTTAGATAAATCTTCAGCTTGTGAAAGGTAATCTATAGCTTTTTCGTAATTATTTAAGTCTGAATAAGTGTTCGATAGAGCAATTAATATACGGGACTTTAATTTTAAATCGGAACAATTTTCTAAACCTTGCTTAAAGTTAGAAATACCTTTGTCAGTTTGATCATACACACGAATGTTAATAATCCCTGTAATCCAATTGTAGAAGCAGGGATTGTTTTGCTTAATAGTTTGGAAAAGTGGATGGTCAGTAATAAATGACTTAAGTCCTGGATAGTCTCGCTGATCTAAAAGGATATTTACTTGAGAATAAAATTGTTGCAACATATTTTTCTCTGTACTCTCAAATAATAAATCATGTAGGGAAATATTTAATTTGTCCGCAATAGCTTGTAAAGTCTTAATATCAGGAGAGATGATTTCTTTCTCAATTTTAGAAATAACCCCCTGACTCGTAATATTTTCTGCCAATTTTGATTGTGTAAAACCCTTTTCTTTCCGTAATTGACGAATATTGTGTGCATAATAAGTCACATTGAAAACTCCCTTTGTTCTGATTGATATAATCATTATACAGGAAATAGATAACCAATAAAATAAAGGATAAAAAAATGGTTTAATTCATATATGAATTAAAAATTGAAAATAATTCATTTAAATGGTAATATACATAGAGGTATATTTCATAAAAAATATTGGAGGGGAAAATATGTTTAAAAAAATAATGTTTTCAGATGTTATATCCACATTATTATCTAGTGCTATTGGTATATACATCTATTGGTATGCATATGATGTTAGCGGAAATCAGTTTGCAATATCTTTAATTGGAGCGAGTCAATTATTTGCAATCTTTTTGTCTACTGTTGGGGGAGGATTGACGGATAAATTTAATAAAGTTACTTTTATAAAATGCGTTATACTCGCTAAAGTATCAATCTCTTTGATCGTATTAGTTATTGATTCGATGGGAGTTAACTTAATTATATCATTGATGATATACATGTTTGTAACTACTGTATTAAATAGTTTGATATCGCCAACTATGGAAGCAATTGTTCCAATATTGTCAAAAGATGAAGAAGAATTATATCGCTTGAATGCATGGGTAAATTCTTACACTCAAATTTTTAACATTGTAGGAATATTATTATCGGCTGTTTTTGTTGCTTTTTTTACATTTAATCATATTGTTTGGATAGCAGTAGTTCTGAATTTGATAGCATTTGTTACGATTTACAAAGTGGAGTTGAATGAAAAAGAAAATAGGAACACTGAAAATGTTCTATCTAATATAAAGAGTGGCATCAAATATATTATGGCTACATCCTATATTAAAAATTTGATTCCAATAGCATTAATAATGAATTTTTGTTTCTGGAGTATTTCTTTGTTATTACCAAAAATTTCAATAGATTCTTTTGGTTTTTTAGATTCCTCATATAGTTTTTTAAAGTTGTTTTTTGCTTTGGGAGGGATAGCAGGTGGATTATATTTTGCAAAGTATTCTGAGACATGGAAGAATAAATTTAAGTTATTTTACAGTTGTTTATTTTTGCAAAGTATTTTTTTGGTATTGATTGGAATAAATTTAATTGTATTTGATGGGGTGCTCTCATATAGTCTGTTGCTTATTCTATGGGGAAGTTATTCAGTTGTTAATACTGTTATGTCTATTGTTTACTTTGGTAGCATTCAGAAGAGTGTTCCTGAATATATTATTGGAAGTGTGATTGGTTCGATTTTAACGATATTTTCATTAGTTAATCCTTTAGCTGCGATAGCATCAGGATATTTAACAAAATTTATGAGTGCTCCAACCCTTATTATCGTATTTTCATTCCTTATGTTGATAACTTCATTATTGACAGTTAAGGTGAAAGATTTAAATAAAGCATTTTAAGGAAATGAAGAAATGACAACTTCTCGAGAATTTCATAATAAATCTCTACTGAATCAAGAAAATATTCACTTATTTTCAGACATAGCGGCGTGGGTAGAGAAAATGAATGATTTTGAATTGAAAACTGAAATAGGATATAGAAGCTCTGACTATATTTGTCTTGATGATTTCAAAATAAAGAAAGATACAACTTTAGAAAGTGTTATAATCAACAGAAAATCAAGACGTGAATTTGTGGAGAAACCTGTTGAATTGGGTGAATTAGACTATATATTAAGACACTCAATGGGAATAATACAAGAAAATTCTAGAAATAAAAATATCCTTATCTTATGGCAGGAGGAATTCAATGTGTGAAAGCGTTGATATGTATTAACTATGTGAAAAAAGTAATGGCGGGTTTGTATCTGTATAATGAGGAAGAAAATAAATTGGAATATATTGTCCCATTTGATAGTGAGGATTATGACTTATTGACAGGTTCAGTTGATCTAGCAAAACAATCTGCGTTTTCTATTCACTTAATTGGGTACACCAATAATATATGCTATAAATATCAAGATCGAGGCTACCGATTTTTGTTGTTAGAATGTGGACATATTGTTCAAAATATTTATTTGTGTGTAGAATCGTTGGGGATGGGTTATGTGGCTTCAGGAGGATCATATGATCAGTTGGATTATTTACCATTAAAAAAAGTATTTACAGAAGAGGCTATACATTTATATGAAGTATTTATCGGTCATATTGATAAGAGATGAAGATTTAATTATAGAATAATAAATAAATGATAGATCGTGCTTTTCAAAAACACTGTGTTTATTGCATCGTAGAATTACAGAGAATTTCAGGCTCTTTTTCCATAGTTAGTGGTTAATCAAAATACGTAGTATTAATAGGGTTTTAATGATTAGATTAAAAAGCATTGAAAAGGATAATAGCAATGACTCAAAGATAAGTGTAATAGGGGAGGGAAAATATTTTATAGATCTCAAGATAAGTGAATATTGATTGGAGAACAGCAAAAAACATGCTGACAGTCCTTATTTTAAAAAGAAAGCAGTTAAACCTAAGATAGGAATTGTGTATGATAAAAAATGATGGGGAAAGTTACGGTGATATTTTAGAAAAAATGATAGAAGAAGATAATCGGAAACATAGAATAATTGACTATTGGGTAATGGTCTGCGATGTTAAACAGGTTTCATAATGAGGTATGACGGGATAATATAGCATAAACTTTCGTTAGTCGTGGTTTGGAAGGACTAGCGGAAGCTTTTTATTTTGGGGATGTGAATAAGTCTGACCTGTCTTAATATGATGGAGATATGTTTGGTCTATTGTAACAGAATAGTAGCGAACTAACTCAATGTACAATGTATGAAACCGAAAGAAATAATTTTAAATATAAAAATCATTCGTTTTAACTTGAAATAACACGTGGATTACCGTATGATGGATAGGTAATATTAATAATAGAGAGGGTTTTGTTTGTGTTAGAGCGGTTATTTAAGTTGGAGGAGAATGGAACAACGATAGGGACGGAAGTGATGGCGGGGCTAACAACCTTCTTCGCGATGAGTTATATTGTGTTTGTAAATCCAGATATTTTGTCATTGACGGGGATGCCGACGCTAGCAGTATTTATGGCAACGGTGCTATCGGCAGCGATCGGAACGTTGGTATTATCACTGTATGCAAATGTACCCTATGCCCAAGCACCGGGGATGGGGCTGAATGCTTTCTTTACGTATACCGTTGTGTTCGCTCTCGGATTTTCCTGGCAAGAAGCCCTCTTCATGGTGTTTTTAACGTCCATAGTAGGTGTGTTGATCACCATTACACCGATTCGACGTCAAATTATTGTCTCTATTCCTGAATCGATTCAACATGCAATTGGCGGTGGAATAGGCGTATTTGTCTCTTATATTGGCTTGAAGAATGCTGAATTATTGTCATTCACAGCAGATGGGGCAGATGTCTTATCAGTGAATGGGGCACCTTATGCGGGAGAAGCAGTGGGAGAGGCAATCGGTTCTGTCACAATTGGTGGAGGCATTATTCCTGAATTAGGCAACTTTGCTAGTCCGTATACATTGCTTGCGTTGATTGGTTTAGTCTTGACTATTGTGCTGATGCTGATGCGAGTGAAGGGTGCTATTTTAATTGGGATTGTTGTGACGACATTGATTGGGATTCCGATGGGGGTAACGGATTTATCGAGCTTATCTGATCCATCCACTTCTTATTTAACTGGCTTTAGCGAGTTGTCTCAGACATTCGGGGCCGCATTTGGCGCAGACGGGTTAGGTGCACTACTAGCTGATCCATCACGCTATCCTATTATTTTAGTAACGGTCTTTGCCTTTACCTTAACTGATGTATTTGATACGATTGGGACCTTTGTGGGGACAGGTCGTCGGACGGGCATCTTCACCCAAGAGGACTTGGAATCGATGAATAGCGGTGCAGGCTTGAATACAAAGATGGAAAAAGCGTTAATGGCCGATGTTGTAGCAACAGGTGTCGGGTCGATCTTAGGAACCTCTCCCGTGACAACCTTTGTGGAGAGTGCAGCTGGGATTGGTGCTGGTGGTCGCACTGGACTGACAAGTTTCACGATTGCCGTGCTATTCACTATTACGATGTTCTTCTCGCCACTGATGTTGGTAGTCCCTGGAGCAGCAACGGCACCGGCCTTGATTGTTGTAGGAATCTTGATGATGTCAGCTTTTTCAGAAGTGAATTGGGACAATATGTATGAAGCCGTCCCAGCCTTCTTTACCGCTATTTTTATGGGCTTTTCTTACAGCATTTCATATGGAATCGCAGCTGGCTTCCTATTTTACATCATCTCCAAAGCTGCTCAACGCGAACTCAAGAGCGTCTCAATCGTCATCTGGATCACCACAATTCTCTTTATTCTGAACTTTATTATATTGGCATTTATTTAAATAAATAACTATTTATCTTAAATAGTAAAAGAATCTCGAAAGTTAGGAAAAGAATTATGACTTTCGGGCTTCTTTTTATTGTAAAAAAATAACACATTTTCAATTAAAAAGATAATTTAATGCACGTATTATAGGAGTTATAAAAAATATAATAAAAGCCTTTACATTAAATAATATTTAATGTATATTAATAGTAACAATAAATGACAATTTTAACTAAAAATAATTTTTAAAAATAATTAAAATAAAAGATTGAGAGGTGGAAATAATGATTTGAAAAATATAAATGATTGAAGTGCAGATTTAAAAGAATATTAGGAGGTCTTATGATGAGCTCAAATAATTTTGTTGAGAATAAATTAGCTCCCATTGCAGCGAAAATGAGTCAGAACAAAGGTCTAGTAGCTGTTCGAGACGGAATTACATTGGCTATGCCATTGATAATTATCGGCTCAATATTCATGATTATAGCTAGTTTTCCATTTCCGGTTTGGTGGGAAGAATGGCTTGGAGAAATAGGAGTAGCAGATTATTTATGGAAAGGAGTAAGTTCTAGTTTTGGATTAATAGGTTTAGTTGCTAGCTTTGGTATTCCCTATAGTTTATGTAAGCAGTATAAAGTTGATGGAGTTGCGGGGGGAATTGTGTCGCTTTCATCATTTATTGTGGTAACACCATTTGTCTCAGGAGAAGATGGGGCAGCTGGAATAACAACTGAATATATGGGAGCTACAGGATTATTTGTTTCTATTATTCTAGGATTATTATCTGGTTATCTATATGTATTCTTTATTAAGAAGAATATTCAAATAAAAATGCCTGATAGTGTACCACCAGCAGTTGCCAGAAGCTTTAGTGCTATTATTCCTGGAGCAATTATAATTTCAAGTTGGTTAGTTACATTTGGACTTTTAGATTCACTTGGATTACCAGATCTTCATAATCTAGCTGGTACAATACTGGGTGGACCATTGGGATTACTTGGTGGAAATGTTATCGGGACAATTATAGTTGCTACATTAAATAGTTTATTTTGGTTTGTCGGACTTCATGGTGGGAATACAGTTAATCAAATTATGCAACCTATTTGGCTAGCAAATTTAGATGAAAATATTGCAGCATATCAGGCAGGGGAAGTAATGGAAAATATTATTACAACTCCATTTATGGATAATTTTGTTTATCTTGGTGGTGGTGGTGCGACAATAGGACTAGTTGTTGTAATTGCTTATTTAGCTCGAAAAAAGAATGCTTCTCAGCAAACAAAAACTATTGCACCATTAACGTTAGTTCCTGGATTTTTCAATATTAATGAGCCAGCAATGTTTGGTATTCCAGTTGTGTTAAATTTTGTATTGTTAGTTCCATTCCTACTTGCACCAGCAGCTAATGTAATTATTAGTTATCTAGCTATGTCATCGGGATTAGTCCCATTGACACGAGTGGCAACCGCTTGGACTATGCCACCTATTATCAGTGGCTTCCTTACAACAGGGAGTATACGTGGGTCAATCCTTCAAATTGTTTTAATCATAGTAGATATATTGATATACGTTGGATTTTACCTATCTGTAGAGAAAAAATTAAAAGAAGAAGAGACAGTATAAAAAGTAATAGGAAGAAGAGGTAACTATTATGGAAAAGTTTCTAGAAAAGATGCAAGAAAAATTGATGCCGATTGCAACTAAGATAGCTAATCAAAAGTTTTTAATTGCTCTACGTAATTCCTTTATTGGGACGATGCCAGTTGTAATGGCTGGATCAGTTGCTATTTTAATAAATGCATTTTTAGTAGACTTCCCTGATCAATTTGGCTGGACAGTCATAACTGATATGTTTCAGTGGCTTATTAATATAAATAATTTGGTAGCTACTGGTAGTATTTCTATTGTATCATTATTATTTATCTATTCACTTGGCGTTAATATTGCAAAAATATATGATACTGATAGATTATCATCAGGAATTGTGTCATTGTCTGCGTTTGTAATTGTTATTGGTAATGAAGCAACAAAAACGTTTGAGCTTAATCAAATAGATGGACTCAATTTAGAACAATCGTTTGAAGGAATTTCTGAATTTGTATTGACTGGCAATGAACTAACAATTTCCTTAGGAGGAGTTTTGTCAGGAGAAAATTTAGGAACTCGAGGTTATTTTACTGCAATTATTATCGGATTTTTAGCAGCAATAATTTACAGTAAAATTATGAATTTGAACTGGACGATAAAATTACCAGATACCGTACCACCAGCGATTGCAAAACCATTCTTATCAATTATTCCTGGTTTAATTTCATTATATATTGTAGCAACGTTAGCATATATTATTGAAACTGTCTCAGGTGAATTATTTATTGATTTGGTATATAAAGTTCTACAAACTCCGTTATTAGGAATGTCCCAGAACTTCTTTGCGGTTATTGCGATGGCTTTCTTGATACAGTTATTCTGGTTCTTTGGATTACATGGCGGAAATGTTATGGCTCCAATAATGGAAGGGGTATTTGGAGTTGCATTACTTGCTAATTTAAGTGCGTATAATAATGGAGAATCTATTCCATATATTTGGACAAGTGTTTCCTTTGGTTCACTTGTATGGTACCATACATTAGGATTATTGATTGTGATTTTTTGGACATCGACTAATGAACATTACCGAGAAGTTGCAAAGTTAGGAATTGTTCCCGTGTTATTTAATATTGGGGAGCCGGTCAATTATGGATTACCAACCGTACTAAATCCGATTCTGTTTATTCCTACTTTGTTAGCACCAGTTCTTATGGCAGCCAGTGGATATGTAGCGACATATCTTGGTTGGGTAAGTCCTGTTACACAAAATGTTACATGGGTAATGCCACCAATCCTTTATGGCTTTTTCTCAACAGCATTTGATTGGCGAGCAATTATATTGTCGATATTTAACTTACTAATCGCAATTGTTGTTTACTATCCTTTTGTCAAGATGGCTGATAAAAAAGCTGAAATGGAAGCTAAAGAACTAGCTGAAGAAAATAAAGGTGAATAATCATGACTACTTTTGATATCAAAGAAGAATTTATGATTGATGGACAACCTGTAAAAATATTATCTGGAGCTATTCATTATTTCCGAATTCATCCAGATGATTGGTACCACTCATTATATAATTTGAAAGCACTGGGATTTAATACTGTAGAAACTTATGTGCCGTGGAACTTTCATGAAGCCTTTGAAGGAACATTTAATTTTGATGGATTATTAGATATCGAAAATTTTTTAGATATTGCTCAATCACTAGATTTGTATGCAATTGTGAGGCCATCTCCTTATATTTGTGCTGAGTGGGATTTTGGTGGATTACCAGCATGGTTACTGACTAAAAATTTAAGAATTCGTTCTAATGATCCTAAGTTTTTATCATATGTAAACAAGTACTATGATATATTACTCCCAAAATTAATTGATCATCAAATAGATCATGGGGGCAATATATTAATGATGCAAGTTGAAAATGAATATGGATCCTATTGTCAAGACAAGCAATATCTTAAAAATATAAAAAACATGATGATTGAAAAGGGGGTGACTGTTCCACTATTTACTTCTGATGGCTCGTGGCTTGCTCCTTTAGAATCAGGAAGTATGATTGAAGATGATATATTAGTTACTGGTAATTTTGGATCAAATGCAGAAGGAAATTTCAAACAACTTACATCATTTATGAAAAATTATAATAAAGATTGGCCACTAATGTGTATGGAATTTTGGGGTGGATGGTTTAATCGCTGGGGGCAGCCGATTGTTAAGCGTGATACTGATGAGTTAGTTGATGCTGTTAGAGAGGCTATTAAACTAGGAAGTGTAAATATCTATATGTTTCATGGTGGGACAAATTTTGGGTTTATGAGTGGATGTTCAGCTCGAAAAGAAAAAGAAATGCCTCAAATTACTTCCTATGATTATGGTGCATTGTTAGACGAACAAGGAAATCCAACTGAAAGATACTATGGGATACAAAAGATGTTAGCAAGTGACATAGAAAATATATCTCAAAATTCACCACTGATAAAACAAACGATGTCTCTTTCTAATATACCGTTACACGAATCCGTCAGTCTCTGTTATGTTTTAGAAGATTTAGCCTCGCCAGTTACTGCTAAGTATCCACAGTCAATGGAAAACTGTGGACAGAACAGCGGGTATATTCTATATAGAACGACTATACCTAAATATACTGATGAAGAGAAAATAAAAGTTATTAATGCAGATGATAGATTACAAATCTTTTTAGATAATCAGCATATCGCAACACAATATCAAGATGAAATTGGTGAAGAGGTTAACATTAAGCAAACTTATGATAATAGTCAGTTAGATATTTTAGTAGAACATATGGGCCGTGTTAATTATGGATTTAAATTAGACTCTCCCACTCAGAAAAAAGGGATAAAAACTGGAGTTATGCAAGATATTCATTTTATTCTTGATTGGAAGCAATATCCAATAGATATAGACAAAGCTTCTAATATTGATTTTAATAACTCACGAATAAATAATACTCCTGCTTTTTATAAGTTTGTTGTTGATATAGATAAACCCGAAGATACATTTATTGATCTCTCTGAATTTGGGAAAGGTTGTGTATTAGTTAATGGATTTAATATAGGGCGTTTTTGGCAAATAGGCCCAACTTTATCACTTTATATTTCAAAACATCTCTTAAAAAAAGGAACTAATGAGATTATTATTTTTGAAACAGAAGGGGTGTATGATGCACAATTGAATTTAGTTGATCATCCAATATACAAAGACATTACAGAATAGTATGGGAGGATAGAGATGATGCGAATTAAACAAAGACTACTAAGACAATTGCGATCAAGATGGACTTTAGGGATAGTGAGTGCTAGTTTAACGTTATTTTTCATGTCAGAACAATCTGTTTCAGCAGAGGAAACAGTAGCAGAAGAAAGAATTCAACAAAAAATGGTATTAGAAGATATGGGTGAACCTGAGTTTATTACAGAAGATAAAAATAATGAGAAAAAGATTGAAAATCAATCAAGTAGACAGAAACAAAGTGAATCATATACAGAACAACTAGATAGTTCTTCTAAAGAAAATAATAAAGAGAAATCATCAGAAAAATTGAATTTTTCTGATGATAAAGAAGAAGATTTCCAAGAGATATGGCGTGAAGAGTTTGATCAAGAGCACTTAAAACAAGATACATGGGCGTATGATCTTGGAAATATCCGAGGCAATGAGATGCAACATTATAGTAGCAGTAAGGAAAATGTTTATCTTAAAGATGGAAAACTTCATTTAAGAATAACAGATCGTCCTGTAGAAGAACAATACAAAAATAATAAGAAACATGGTACTAATGCGCGACAAGTAAAGTATAATTCTGGGAGTATTACAACACATGGAAAAAAGGAATTTCTTTATGGACGCATAGAAATAAAAGCTAAATTACCTAAAGGAAAAGGAGCTTTCCCTGCCTTTTGGACATTGGGAACTGATTTTCATAAAGATGAACGTATTAACACTGCTCATGGTTATGGATGGCCTGCCGTAGGTGAAATTGATATCATGGAAATGCTAGGGGCCCCGACTGAAGATCGTTATAAACAAGGAGAACGATCAGAAGGACCATTGGACAATGGGAAATACAGTAGTACTGTTCATTTCTATTATAAAAATTCAAAAGATAAATGGGATAAAGATGGAGCTAATACAGCATCTTCGTTAGCAGGCTATTATTCATTACCTGAAGAACAGACTTTCAATGATAATTACCATATTTTTGGAATGAATTGGAATCCTGATCAAATAGAGTTTTATATAGACGGGAAAGTATTTCATCGTATTAATTATGAGGAATTAGCTCAAAGTGGTGCTAATAACTATGATCATAAATTGAGAGCTGATTCACTGAAACAGCAAATGAATCGACCTCAATATGCTCTGTTAAATCTAGCAGCAGGTGGTAATTGGCCAGGGAATGCAGGAGATTTCTTGGGAGTAGACGAAACAGTTTTTAAAATTGATTGGATAAGATGGTTGCAAACTCCCAAACAGAAAGAAGCAGCGAAACAATATTATGAACAGGAAGATCCAGGAATTGTCGGTGTAGAGTCTATTGTAATGACTGAAGGTACATCCGTAAATTTACTTAAAGGGATTTCTACTGAAAAAGAAGATTATATAGTAGAATATTCGATTGACAATGAGATGATGTTTATTAATAAGGGAGCTAAAGGTGGTCGTAGTGAGGTAGAAATGATAGTAAGTTCATCTCAAGAATCAGATAAAATTACTACATTAGCTCCTGGCATTTATAATATACATTATAGTGCAATTCCTGATATTGACAGTGAATTAGGCAGAATGGTTGTTCCAAAATATAGAGTAACCCGACAATCAACAGAGCTTATTGTATTACCTAAAGGAATAACTGGATCTATTAATAATCCTTTATCAGATATTACTTTACCTGATGGCTGGGAATGGGTAGATCCTAACCAAATACTGACACCTAATAAAGAAATAGCTATGCGATTTGTAAATTATGATGATAAAATAGAACGAGAAAATAAACGTGAATTTTATTTTACACTTAATGCTGATCAAATTATTGATAAAAATCACTAGAGTAGTGACTATATGGATGAAATGATAACTGAAAATCCTCAAGAAATATTGAGAAAGAGCTCTAAGATAAAAAATAACCAGATAAATGATAACATAGAAACTGTTGATTGAGGAGAAGAAAAAATAAAACTACAAATGATAGAAAATTACCTAATACAGTAACATCTAATTGATTACTACTAGGTGTTAGCCATATCTTATCAAGTATGGAGTTGAAATTTAAACAAGGAGATGAATGACAATGGTTAAACGATTATTAAGTTCAAATACATCAGATATTTTATCGATGACAAGTAAAGAATTGAAACAAAGTATTAAAGCTAGTGAAGGAAGGGTAATCTTATCTGAAAATGTAGTTATAGCAGAGCCCTTTATTTCTGATATAACTAATTCAGAGATTGCTAAAGCATTTGGAGCTGATTTAATTTTATTGAATGCTTTAGATGTCTTTAATCCTGAAATCAAAGGGTTGGAACATGATAAAGATAATTTTGTAGATAAATTACACAAGCTAACTGGTCGCCCAATTGGTGTTAATCTAGAACCAGTTGATAAAGATGCTCAAATGTTGGAAGATAAAACTTCTATCTCTGATGGACGACAAGCTAGTGTAGATACATTTAAAAAAATTGAATCATTAAATATGGATTTTGTATGCTTAACCGGAAACCCAGGTACCGGGGTAACAAATAATTTAATTGAAGAATCAGTGAGATGTGCAAGAGAAAACTTCAGTGGACTCATTATAGCAGGTAAAATGCATGGAGCTGGTGTTGATGAGCCGGTGTTAGATGTAAATGTTACTAAAAAATTAATAGATAATGGAGCAGATATTATATTAGTGCCTTCAATTGGTGCAATTGCTGGTGTTAGTCCAGAAGATGTAAAAAGAGTAGTTAATTATGCTCATAAGCGTGATGTACTTGTTATGTCAGCTATTGGCACAAGTCAAGAAGGATCTAGTCCAGAGACAATTCGATATATGGCTATTCAGAATAAAATGTGTGGTGTTGATATTCAACATATTGGAGATGCAGGTTATGGAGGAATGGCTCCTGTTGAAAATATTTTTGAGATGAGTAAGGCAATACGTGGAATTAGACATACGGTATCAATGGTGTCTAGATCCGTAAATAGATAGAGATGAATTATTGTGACATTAACAAAAAAACAGTATGAACAAAGTTTACAAATTATAAATTATTTATATCTGAATGGACCAGCTTCGCGATCAGATATAGCGAACGATTTAGATTTAACACCCGCAAAAGTAAGTAAATTAACTCGAGTATTATTAAATGATAATGAAATAGAAGTACTGGGAGAAGAGATCTCAGATAAACCTGGAAGAAATGGTATATTATTAATGGTGAAACAAACAAATAATTATTATTTGGGAGTCGAGCTTACATCAAGATCAATTAAATTGTGTATTACAGATAATATGGGACATGTTGAAGTAATGGATATTGTGGAATGTAATATTGAAGATCAAAATATTAACGAACAAGATATAATTAGAATAATCAAGCAGTTTGAACAAGATAATAGTAGTTATTTTATTAAATCAATAGGAATTGCAATACCAGGGCATCATAATGAGTCTACAAATAAAATTATTACAAATAATTCCCATTTAGAATATATTGATTTAAAAAAAATAAAAAGTTCATTTGATAGATCAGTTTATTGTTTAAACAATGTAAAATGTATGTCACTAAGGGAATTATATTTTAATTCCAATACGCCTAAAGATTTCCTATTTATACACATTAGAGATGGTATGTTTTGTGCTAACATGTATAAAGGAAAATTTTATGGAGATCGTGATCTCATTATTGGTGAAATAGGTCATTTTGTTGTTGATCCAAATGGAGAAAGATGCGAATGTGGAAAAAAAGGATGTTTACAAACATATATTAGTAAATCACGGATTTTGAAAAAAGCACGTATGATGTATCAACGTACTAGTCAATCAAAATTACAATACATTGTTAATTGTGTTGAAGATATTGATTATGAAACTATTAGAGTAGCGTATGAATTGAACGATCCACTTATTAGACAAATGGTTGATGAAGCAGTAAATGCATTGTCAATTTTAATTAACAATATAAATATTATGGTTGATTCACCACTAGTTTTTATTCATAGTGAATTGATCACAAAGCTGCATCTAAATAATTATTTAAGACAAAAGATAAAAGATAATTCATCTTTGTCAATACTAAAGATGCCAAGGGAATATATTATAAAGAATTATAGTGAGCAAACAGGTCCACAAGGGGCATGTGCACTAAGTTTATTCAAAAAATATAATGAGAAAGTAGGAATATAAAATGTCGAAGATTAATATTATGTTAGTGTGTTCAGCAGGAATGAGTACTTCAATGTTAGTAACCAGAATGGAAAAAGCGGCAGAAAGTGCGGAGATTGAAGCTAATATTTTTGCGGTATCTGCTGATGAAGCAGATGATCATATTGATAAAGGAGGATTGGATGTATTACTACTTGGTCCACAAGTTAAATTTATGAAAGATAAGTTTGTAAAGAAAACTGAAGGTACCTCAATACTTGTTGATGTAATTGATATGAAAGATTATGGTATTATGAATGGAGAAAAAGTATTAAATGATACAATGGAGAAATTGAAGTAATAGGGGGAAAATAATGTCCAAAGAATTAATGGAAACGACGATGACTTTAATCACTTATGGTGGTAATGCTAAAAGTAGTGCAATGGAAGCTATATATGCAGCTAAAGAAAGTAATTTTGAATTAGCTGAAAAGAAGCTAGAAGAGGCAAGTGAGTCTTTAAAAAAAGCTCATAATAGTCAAACGGCATTATTAACTCAAGAGGCAAGTGGAGATTCTGTTGAACTAAACTTACTTATGGTTCATGCACAAGATCACTTAATGAATGCTATTACGTTCAAAGATTTAGCTACAGAATTAATTGATGTTTATAAACAATTGAAATTATTTTCTTGATAGAAATTTATTTCAATAGTTATAGTGAATTTCTTCCAAAATAAAATCAAAACAAGCTACTATTACTTTAGGTAGCTTGTTTTTAGTTGGACGGTGATTTCTTTTTCCGGTAAAATAAAGTTACCTTAAAAGCTTAGAGGAGTTATGATATGTCAGTTATGGCTAATGAGAGTTTATATGAGATTAAGACGGTTTCGGAGCCGGTTGTTCATCAGGATCGGGTATTTTTTGTTGAGACGTTGGTGGATGAAGAAGAGAATAATTATAAGAAAACAATTTACAGTGTGAATCAGAAGACGGGCGAGAGGGTGCATTGGGGTGATGGTGGTCAGAGCAATACCTCGTTGGCGCTGTCACCGAATGCCAAGTGGTTGTCTTATCTGTCGACTAATACGGACAATAATAAGCCGCAATTGTTTATTATTCCGCTGTCAGGGGGCTCGGCGGTCCAATTGACGGAAGAAGAACAAGGGGTGAGCACGTATAAGTGGACGCAGAACTCAGCGGGAATTTATTATCAGACCACGCAAGAAGTAGAGAAAGCGACAGAAGAAGAGGCCAAACAACAGCGCAAGCTCCCTCAAAAAACAGTGATCACTAAAGTGAAATATAAATTAGACAAGGCGGGGATTTTGTCGACTAATCAGCTGTATCAGTTGAAAAAAGTTACGATCGCAACGCAAGCAACAGAGCTGATTATGGAGCGGTCAGAGGCATTTTCTTTCCAATATGTTGCTCAGGATGAGAGTTATGTGTTGTTCGGGGACCGGCTGCATCCTGATGATGAGTGGGCAAGTGGGACAACGGTTTATAAGTATCACTTGGCGACAAAAGATGTGCATGCGTTGACCCGTGATATTCCGGAAGGTAATTTTTATTTTGTTGGAGCGAATGAGACGGAAGAGACCTATTTGTTGGTGGGGAATGATTTTCAGTATAAGTTTGTCACGCTTGATCAATTGTATGCGTATGATGTCGCTACGGGTAAGTTGACTTGTCTGACGGATGACTTGGATAAAAATGTCGGAGATGTCTTAATTGGTGATACGGCGCAAAATGTACAAGGTTTTCCAGTTGAATGGTTAGATAATGAGACATTTTTATTTCCGGTGACGGATCAAGGGAAGATTGTCTTGTATAAAGGGTCGTTTGATGGGCAGTTAGAGGTGTTTGTGGATGAGTGCCAGCATTTAATGGATGGGACGTTAAGTGCCTGTCGATCGCAACTAGTAGCTGTTCGTTCAACATTTACAGAGCCGAGTGAGTTAGGATTAATTGATTTGAGCACGGGGGAATGGACGGCGATTTATAATCCGAATGAGTCGTTTAGCCAGACATATCAAGTGATGGAGCCTGAGCGTTTTTGGTATGAGAGTACGGATGGTGAAGCCAAGATCCAAGGATGGTATGTGCCGCCCGTGCAGGTAAATAATCAACATCCAGTTGTTTTGTATGTGCATGGGGGACCACAAGTTGCTTACGGGGAAACATTCTTCCATGAGATGCACGTCTTGTCTGCACAAGGTTATGGGGTACTTATGATTAATCCACGTGGGAGCAATGGCTATGGGCAAGCATTTGTGGCCGCTATTTTAGGTGATTATGGGAATAAGGATTATGATGATTTGTTGTTAGGGCTAGATACGATTCTTGAGCAACATCCAGAAATCGACAAGGGTGAACTCTATGTGGCGGGTGGCAGTTATGGTGGCTTTATGACGAATTGGATCGTGGGACATACTGATCGCTTCAAGCGGGCGGTCACACAACGTTGTATTTCGAATTGGGTAAGTTTTTACGGTGCTAGTGATATTGGGCCGTTCTTCAATGAATACCAGTTGGGGGCTGATTTATCTGATGTTACGGCGCTGTGGAATATGTCGCCACTCAAGTATGCTCATCAAGTGAAGACTCCACTGCTTATTCTACATGGAGAAGAAGATCTACGTTGTCCGCTGAGCCAAGCTCAAGAGATGTACATCGCCATGAAAAAGTACCGTAACGAGACGAAGCTGATTACGTATCCGCAGTCTAGTCATGGACTTTCGCGAGAGGGATTGCCTAATTTACGAATGGAGCGCTTAACAGATATTCAAGATTGGTTCAAAGCGGCAGAATAATGACTTAGGTGGCTAGATTGAGGTTATTTAAGCCAAAAAGTCGCACGGGTAGAACTTATATGTTATAATAAGCGGTGACGATAACTGGGGAGCGTGTATCCCCAGTTTTTTCACGTGTCTGATAAGAATAAAGGAGATCAAGATGAAATTAATTATTGGGCTAGGTAATCCTGGCAAAAAATATGAGGGAACAAAGCATAATATTGGATTTATTACAATTGATGAATTAGCACATCAGCTTGGCATCACATTGAATAAAAGTAAATTTGAATCGACGTATGGTGAAGCGCGGATTGGAACAGAAAAAGTCATCCTGATTAAACCGCAAACATTTATGAATAATTCGGGACGCTCTGTTCGACCGTGGTTAGATTACTATGATTTATCGACGGATGATGTCCTGGTTATTTATGATGATTTAGATTTACCGGTCGGCAAGGTTCGCTTGCGTGAAACAGGCGGTTCTGGGGGTCATAACGGAATTAAGAGCATTATTAATTATTTAAGTTCGAAGACATTCAATCGGATTAAGATTGGGATTGGGCGTCCTTATGCTGAGCAAACAGTGATATCGCATGTGATGAGTACGTTCCCGAAAGAAACACATGATGATATGTTAGTGGCTGTCCGTTCAGCGGTGGATGCTACGCGTTTTTGGGCAGAGGGGCATCCATTCCCTGAGACGATGAGCAAGTTTAATTAAGAGTGGGCGGTCGATTCAGAAAAGATTGCCGTAAGAGAGGGAGATTATTGTGTCATCATTAACCGATCGATTATTATCTCAGCCGTCTGTGCAAGAGGTATTACGTGCTTTACAACCAGATACATCCCATCTTCTAACAGGGATGGTGCGTTCAGCACGGGGCTTATTATCTCAAGCAATGTATCAAAAACAACCTCAGAAAATCATCTGGGTAACAGAAAATACTTACCATGCTGGTCAATTAGCGACTGATTTAGCTGGAATGGTGGCGGAAGAAGATCTTTATGTATTTGAGACGAATGATGTGTTACATGCAGAGTTGGCAGTGAGTTCTCCAGAAGCGCAGGCTGAGCGTATTCGCACTTTGGAATTTTTATCGTCCGATAGACCGGGAATTGCGATTATTCCACTGGCGGGGTTGCGTAAGTTGCTTCCCCCGGTGGAGGCATTTCAATCGTTGTTGTTTAGTGTAGCGTTAGGTGAAGAGGTTGAACTTAAACAGCTGACGAGCCATTTGGTTGATATGGGATATGTGAAGGAACAAAAAGTGACGAAGCCCGGCGAGTTTAGTGTACGTGGTGGGATTATTGATATTTATCCGATTACGGAAGCTCACCCGATTCGAGTGGAGCTGTTTGGCTCAGAAGTTGATTCACTGCGCTCCTTCGATGCAGATACGCAACGGTCGATTGCTAATTTAGCCGAGATGACTATTTTACCGGCACGAGATTATATGTTACTGCCTCAATATACCGAGCAAGCTGCTGATCGTTTCAAGACAGCTTATCAGAAGGCGTTAGAGAAGGCCGATAGTGATGAAAAAATTCAACGTCTGAGACAGTCTTTTGAATCGGTTCAAGATTCATTGGAGGCTGGGGAGCAGAATCGTGAGTATATTAAGTTTCCGGATCTATTGTATCCAGACAAAACAAGTGTCCTTGATTATGTGTACGGAGAAGCCATTCTCTTGTGCTTTGATTTGTTGCCATAATATTTCAACTTCTTCTGCCGTTTTCGCTGTTGCATCGCCAAAGACATGTGGATGGCGGCGATACAGTTTGCGGTTAAGCGCAGCTAAGACATCCTCTA
>Ga0181466_1000240_pt1 | contig 19947 bp, 17 predicted proteins | sample InSIn4gowninarea_FD_119078 | JGI IMG/M metagenome (GOLD analysis project Ga0181466, IMG submission 119078) | Clean room microbial communities from NASA Spacecraft Assembly Facility at Jet Propulsion Laboratory, Pasadena, California, USA -... ... | reverse complement strand
ATTTTCATAATGCTAATTTCACTATTAAGATTGATTTAACTGCAAAGTTCCTGCCTTAATGTAATTTGCCCTTAAACGGAATTGATGAACAAGTTTGTTGCTTTTTTATTTCTATCGATCGTATTAGCATCTTGTAACAACGAAAATAAACCCGATGTTTCTGCTGTAAAAGTTGACGCAACCCTCGTTCGTTTTGAGCAGGATTTCTTTGCTTTAGATACAAATAATGTAAGCAACAGCCTGCAGCAATTGCACAACAAATACCCTTACTTTTTGCAGGATTATATTTACAATATTCTCGGTTTGCCGGCACAGCCTGATAGCCTGATGGCAATAGAGAATGGAGTGAGATCGTTTATTTCATCGTACAAGCAACTGAAGGAGGAAGCTGACAGGGAATTTGATGATTTGCCGGCAATCGCGAAACAAGTGGAAGAAGGATTGAAATATGTAAAGCATTATTTTCCGCGATATCCTCTTCCTGCTAAAGTGCTTACGTTCATAGGGCCATTCGATAGCTATGGAAGCATTTTAACTACCGAAGCGTTTGCAGTTGGCCTGCAAATGTACATGGGCCACAATTTTTCCTGGTATCAAAGCGAGGAAGGTCAACAGTTGTATCCGACATATATTTCACGCCGTTTCGAAAAAGCTTACATACCGGTTAATTGTATCAGGAATATTGTCGACGATATGTATCCCGATAATAGTGCCGGTAAACCGCTTATTGAGCAAATGATAGAAGCCGGTAAACGCCTCTATCTTGTTGACCGTTTTTTGCCCGACGTTGCTGATACTTTAAAAACCGGGTATACAGAAAAACAACTGGAGGGTTGCCGGGAAAATGAACCGATGATCTGGGCCTTCTTTTTACAGAACGACCTGTTGTATGTTACTGATCCGGCCATTACAAAAGATTATATGAACGACGGACCAAAGACAACCGCTTTAGGTGAAGCCTCACCAGGTTTTATTGGCCAGTTCGTGGGTTGGCAGATCATAAAAAAGTACGTGGAAAAACAGGAAAATGTGTCGTTAAGGCAATTAATGGAGACAGATGCAAAGTCCATCTTTCAACAGTCGAAGTATAAACCCAAGTAAAAGTGAAGAAGGAGAATAAATGGGAAATATCGAAGTAAAGATCAGTTCATTTTAAACGGAACGAACATTTCGAAAGCAGGAATATTAACCTCGAAGCTTTGTTTGTTGTTTTGGTTTTTGATATAAATGGTGATCTCTGCAAGAAGCTTCCCATGTTCAAAGAAAGCCTTTCAACAGTGGAGTTGTACGATGACGGTACAACTGATTGTAAAGGAGACAATACGATTACTCCGATTTCTAAAAACAAACCCAACCCTGTAGATTACGATCCCAACCGAAATATCCCGGCTATATACGAAGCACTGGTATCGGGTATAAAAGATTATTTCGGGAAGATGAATTTCACGAAAGCCATCCTCGGCTCTTCTGGTGGTATTGATAGTGCAGTTACATTGGCACTGGCATGCGACGCGCTGGGCAAAGAAAATGTTCGGGCTATACTAATGCCGTCGCCATACAGTACTGAGCATTCGGTAAATGATGCAGTGCGGCTTAGTGAAATGTTAGGCAATCCGTACGACGTTGTTCGCATCAATAGCGTATATGAAGCATTTCTCGACACATTGAAACCGATCTTTGATGATTTGCCTTTTAGTGTGGCAGAAGAGAATATTCAAAGCCGCAGCCGGGGAAATATCCTGATGGCTATTGCCAACAAGTTCGGATATATCTTATTAAATACATCAAACAAAAGCGAGTTGGCCACCGGGTATGGTACATTGTATGGAGATATGGCCGGCGGCATTGGCGTGTTAGGCGATTGCTACAAGCAACAAGTGTATGCTTTGGCAAAATATATAAATGAGCAAGGTGAACGGATACCCGGTAATATCATTAATAAAGCACCAAGTGCAGAACTAAGGCCCGACCAAAAAGATACCGACAGCCTTCCCGACTACAATATTCTTGACGCTCTTCTTTACCAGTATATTGAACGCAGGCAAGGGCCTAAAGAAATTAAAGAAAAAGGGTTTGAACCGGCTTTGGTTGACAGGGTATTAAAACTGGTGAACGCTAACGAATACAAGCGTAACCAGTTCTGTCCGATAATCAGGATTAGCCCCAAAGCATTTGGTGTTGGAAGAAGGGTACCGATAGTTGGGAAATACCTTGGTTAATAGTTGTTATTTGTACCGGGGTTCCTGCACATTGATAGCCATAAAATGCGCGGTATATACTTTTTACATGGTATAATAATTGAAATAAAAAGTATATGCGAAACCATAAATTTTCTACAGCTTTTGCCACCGTTTACCTTTTGGTGTACACCCTGTTGTTTAACCTTGGTGTTTCGTTTGATGTTTTGTCGGTAATGTTTCTTCTCTCTCCTTTTATTGTCATATGGATGGCTTACACCATAATCAGGTATGGCAAATACGATGGCCGCCAACTGGAAGAAAATGAAGAATGGGGCTACCAGGACAGAACGCGGGAATCGTTCAATAAAAAAGGATCGTGAAGCAGTGCTGCCTATCGCTCATATTCTTCCTCGTGTATGCACAATAGGGGCACACGTGTATGAAAGGCCAACTGCTTGGTATGGCTTTTCTTAAAAATGCTTTCAAAAAAGCCGTGTTTTTTCGGAATAGTAATGATCAGATCAACCCTGTTCTTATCCGAAAAATCGTTTACTGACTCAGCAAAATCATCGCTGTTTATAAAATGGTACCCCGGCAAATGAGGTTGAAGGAGTTTGTTAAGCACCTCTTTTTGAACGAGTGTTTCTTCACGGTTTTGTATGTTCTCCGTTGAAACGTTTAATACCTGCAGTCTTGCTTCTGTGTCTTTCAGGATATTTAGTATCGGTTGAACAGGCGTACTTTCTGCAACCTTTCTGAAATCGCACACTAACAAAATTTCCTTAATGGTTCTGTATCGTACCTCCGCCGGAATGATCAAAACAGGAATTTTAGTACGATTCACCACGCTTATCGTGTTGCTCCCAATCAATACTTCTTCAAAACCACTTCCTGTTCCGGTTATTCCCATTACAATCAATTGCGCTCCAACGCGGGTACACACTTCATCGATGTTAGTTGACAAAACAGCAAATTCACTATACGATTCAATCATTATTCCTTCGGGTAACAAAGACATTAGTTCAGCTTGGAGCGTGTGCAACCCGTTCTCGCTGATACTTTTCATCTCATCAATATTAACCATCTGCATTACCGGCATTGCAGGGTCTATCGTTACCGGTACCTGGTAAGCATTATACAAAACAATTTTAGAGGCTTTAACCTGCTCAGCAAGTCTAATTGCAAAGACTGCGGCGTTCTTTGCTGTGTCAGAAAAATCGGTAGGAACAAGTACAGTTTTCATGTTTTGCTGATATTGATCGATTTACAATAAAGTCTCTAAAATTAATGCATCAATCAATTACATGGTCTCAGTATAAATTTTTCTTATTGAATGCAGCAATGTATCATGCAATTTGTCTTATTTTTAGGTAATCCTTCAATTACCTTCATGACAGAAGAACTAATCATCTCAGGCTGCTTACAAAACCATCCCACAGCGCAAAGGGAGTTGTACAACCGTTATAGCCCGAAAATGCTATCGGTATGTTACAGTATGCGCAAAAAAAGGGAAGATGCAGAAGATATGCTTCAGGAAGGATTTATTAAAGTGTTTACGCAGATACATACTTTTCAAAACAAAGGCGCTTTTGAAGGTTGGATAAGACGGATCATCGTACACACTTGCATTAATTTTTTGAAGAAGCATAAAAAGTTTTCTGACAGCGTAGATCTTATTCACGCCAGTTACCTGCAAATCAAAGAAGAAACTATTCCTTCTATAATGCAGGCAAAACAGGTGATAGAATGTATCAGGATGCTGCCTTTGGGATATCGTACAGTTCTTAACCTTTACGCAATTGAAGGCTTCAGTCATAAAGAAATTGCCGATATGCTCGATATTGAGGAAAGCACCAGCCGAAGTCAATACACAAGGGCAAAAGCAATGCTTGAAGGAATACTCGTTAAGAAAAACATTCTTGAAAGACCGAAGGCGCAATTTAGCTGGCTGGCCGGTTTAAAAAAGTAATAAAGCAGCGGGTAGATGGAAGATAATTTCTACAAAGACGAGTTTGAAGTATTTCTGCAGGAACAGGCCAATAACCATAAAATGTTCCCATCCGACAATGTTTGGAGAAATATACATAATAGCCTGCACGAGGATAAAACCTGGCCTGCTTTAACTATTGCTTCTTTTGCCATACTTGCAGCCATCATAGCAGTTAGTGTTTACTTTGCACCAAAACCTAATATTTTTGCTGATCAGCGCCGCCAGGTTAAGCAACAAGCAACCACAACAACGTCCCCATTAATCACCTCGTTAAGTAGTAACAGCCATCCAACAGGTGCATGGCATTATACTACTCCTGAAAAAAGAACTGAATTGCAGGTTCCTGCCAAAAAGCTCGCCCGCACGGTAGCAACAGGTGAAGTTACTCCTGTAAGGTTAGCAGGCAATAATCTTATTTCTTCCGTTTCTTACCAGGCAACTATCAGCGAAGAAACATTTGATAATGCCTTGCAGAAAACACTTGCCAGGTTTAGAAACGGTCATGTTGCCGAAGAAGGAAACATGGACCAAAGTGCCGGGTTGAATAGCACCTTTGTCAAAATAGAAGATCAAAAGTTGTTACCAATTTCGGCAGAAGAAGTTGAGTTGCATGAAAATGCTGCCGTTGATCAATCAATAGTTAAGAAAGCTGTAAAGAAGAAAAGCCTGAAAAACAGGTTTAGCTACCAGGTGTATATCACACCTTCACGCAGTTTTAGAAACTTGCGCGAAAACAAACTTACTGCTCCGGGTAATAATGCACCTGTAGCCATCAATTATATTGCCGATGTAAATAACGTGGTGCGACATACACCAGGTACCGGCCTCGAAGCTGGTATCGCTTTGGGTTACGACCTTGGCAAGAAGCTGAAATTAACCGGAGGACTGCAGTTTAATGCGCGCCAATATATCATTGAGGCTTACCAGGCCCATGCTGAAGTTGCAACCATTGACCTGCAAGGAAGCAATGGAATACAAACTATTCGCCGCCATTCACAATACCGCACTTCAGCAGGCTCAACAGCCGTTCAGCTAGCTAACCGTTACTACCAGGTATCGGTGCCCGTTGGTTTAGCGTATGAAGTTTTTGGGTCCGATAAAGTATCGCTGAATGTGGCCGCGAGCATACAACCAACATACCTTCTTACAAACAACTCCTACCTGATCTCTACCAATTTTAAGAACTATACTGAAAGTACCGGCATTCTTCGCAAGTGGAATATAAACTCAAATGTTGAAGTTTTCTTTCGGTAAAGAGTGGCAACTTCAAGTGGAATTTTGGTCCGCAGTTCAGGTACCAGGAGATGCCAACCTTTATAAAAGAATACCCGATCAAAGAACATCTTTTAGATCTTGGTTTTAAGATCGGTGTATCGAAAGCTATTGAATAATAAAACAACCTGTACTACCTGCTAAACAGGCTGCGCAACCCGCAGCCTGTTTTTTTAGGAGCCATGCAAATTGTATTTTTGTTTCATGAGATGTATAGGATTGTTGATGGTGATTTTATTTGTGTACGGTTGCAAAAACAACACTGATACCAGTGTATCCAGCAATAAAATTTCAAACGATACCACCCATTTTTTCCCGGTAAAACAGTTCATTCAACAACAGGTTGATGAAGTGAACAGAACACCTTATTACATCTATAAAATTTCAGAAGAAAGCGGAGTTAAAGACTCAGTGTCTCTAAATAATGCAACGTTCAACAAACTTGCTGAGGAGTTTTTAAAGGATGATATCAGCGATCCTGCTGTGAAAAAGTATTACAACGAAAACCTGTTTTTTGATGAAACAACCAAAAGTTTCACCTTTAGCTATACTGCTACTAACGACAACCTTCCACTTCAAAGTGTAACTGTGCTGGTGATGGAAGATGGCAAAACTGTAAAAAGAATATTGCTACGAAAGTATATAAACCGGGGCGACAGCTCTACACTGCTGCAAATGGGCTGGAAGCCCGACGAAAGTTTCCAGGTAATAGAGCTAATAAATAAAGATGGGGATGATAGTGAAAAAACACGCACCAATACAGTAGTATGGAATGAAGGAGGGAAAGATCAATTATGACTTCAAAGGAATTTCAGCTGATTGCGCATACCATTCCGCATAACCCGGGAGTGTACAAATACTTTGATGCTGCTAACGAATTGTTATATGTGGGCAAGGCAAAAGACTTGCGCAAAAGGATAAGCTCATACTTCACAAAAACGTTCACCAACTACAAAACGCACGAACTTGTTCATCGTATTCACCGGGTAGAATTTACAATAGTTGACAGTGAGCAGGATGCCTTTTTCCTGGAAAACTCGTTGATAAAACAGTTTCAGCCACGTTTTAACATCGATCTTAAAGACGATAAAAGTTTCCCTTACATCGTAATTAAAAAGGAGCCATTTCCCCGTGTTTTTTTAACGAGAACCAGGATCAACGATGGCTCCGAATACCTTGGACCATTCACCTCTGTAGCTAAAGTGAGGGAGTTGCTCAACTTCATCAAACAAAATGTGGCTTTAAGAACGTGCAAGCTCAATCTTACTGAAAAGAATATAAGTAAAGGAAAGTTCAAGGTTTGTCTTGAATACCATTTGGGAAATTGTAAAGGGCCTTGTGAGGGTCACCAAAACGAACAGGAGTACAGCGAGTCACTTCAGCAAATACGGAATATTTTAAAGGGAAACCTGTCACCGGTAATACAGCACTTTAAAAAAGAAATGGCGGCTCATGCCGGTAATATGCAGTTTGAAAAAGCTGAATTAGTAAGAAAGAAGATTGAACACCTCGAGCACTACAAAGCACGATCGGTGATCATCAGTGCGCACCTCTCAAACCTTGATGTATTTTCTATTTTAAAAGAAGGGGACCTCGCTTATGTGAACTACCTGATGGTTAACGAAGGAACGATCGTACAAACTCATACGGTAAGGTTTGAAACAAAGCTGGAAGAAACGGACGAGGAAGTTCTACCGTTAGCCATCACGATGCTGCGACAAACTTTCAACAGTATTGCAACCGAGATCATTGTTCCGATCCCGATCGAGTTTCCGGTTGAAGGTGTTAGTGTAACAGTACCTAAAGGCGGGGAAAAGAAAAAACTCCTCGATCTTTCTATAAAGAACGTCAACTATTTCAGCGAGGAGCTGCGTAAAAAAAGCATGTTGCAATTGGAGGGGAAAACTGACACGCAAAAGCAAAAAACACTGCATGAACTTCAAAACGACCTGCAATTACAGCAATTACCTGTTCATATTGAATGCTTCGATAACTCCAACTTCCAGGGTAGTTACCCCGTGAGTGCCATGGTTTGCTTTAAAGACGGATTGCCTAGTAAAGGAGATTACCGGCATTTTAACGTAAAAACGGTTGAAGGCATTAACGATTTTGCCACCATGAAGGAAGTGGTGCATAGGAGATACAGCCGGCTGTTAAAAGAAGAAAAGACTTTGCCGCAACTGGTAATAATTGATGGCGGAAAAGGCCAGTTAAGTGCCGCTATGGAAAGTATTGAACAACTTGAACTGCAGGGCAAATTAACGGTGGTTGGGTTGGCAAAAAACGAAGAAGAGATATTCTTTCCGGGCGATAAAGAAAGTATTAAGCTGCCGTGGGACAGTGATAGCCTGAAACTTGTCAGAAGAATACGAGACGAAGTACACCGGTTCGGAATAAATTTTCACAGGCAAAAAAGAAGTAAAGGCACGTTTAGGAACGAATTAGAGCAAATTCCCGGTATTGGCAAGACAACGGCCGAGATGCTACTGAAAGAATTCAGATCAGTTAAAAATATTAAGGAAAAAAATATGGATGATCTTATTCCCATATTGGGCAAATCAAGGGCGACCTTGATCTGGAAATATTTCCACCCGGAGCAACAGAAGGTGCAAAAATAAAAAAAGGGGCCAGGATGAACATCCAGCCCCGTTTTTAAAATCCAATATCCTATGAAAAACCGGCGTAAAGATAGAAATTATAAGCAATTAAGCAAGAAAAGTAAATAACGAATTTTATTAATTTTTCCAGCTTTAACAATGCCTTTCCAGAGTTGGGAAATAAGCGCCAGGCCTGAACGCATAAAAAAAGAACCGTTTCCGGTTCTTTTTTATTAAATGCTATAAATACTATTAGTGCGACCAAAGATCCTGCTCGTAGTTAAATATCTTTTCTTTGATATTTTCCCCTTCCAATAAGCGGAATAAAGGATCTTTTATAAACTGCCTTAAGCTCTGGTCAAACGGATTGTCGAGGGTTGATTTGGTAATATAACTTGAGAAAAACCTGCTTTCGAACAATTCTTCCCAGCTCATTCTTCCCGCGAAATTCTTGCCATTATACACTTCATACTTCGCAAGTGTCGGCCTCAGGTCAGGGTAATAAGCCCAAAACAACGTTACATCACCTATTGGTGCGCCTGTAGTAGTATACCTGGTCATTACGGGAGCTATTCCAAGTATTCTTACAAACATTCTCGACGATTCTTTGTCGAAAATCCACTCTTCTTTAAGCCTGAACCTATAGATTGAATCAGGTTCAACTTGGCGCTGCATCACTTTGTATTTAATGATCTCACCATTCATATCATACTCAGGAATGGTATCTAAACCACCGGTGATAACAGCAGCCACCTGCTCTTTTGTAAGCGGTGTCGTAAACCTATCGTCGTCGCCACTAAAAGCGGTAACATCGCCAGCCTGGATGGAATTAAACAGGATAGAAATAAAACGCTGGTTGCCATTGTCCTCATTTGCTGCATAACGAAACGGCAGGTTCATCTTCTCTCTTGTGTCAATCTCTCTCCAAACCCGTTGCTTATATACGGCATCATCTTCACGAATGTGTTCATAATTCAAAGGCGTACGGTCTTTAACCAATTGCCTTTCAATAGCATTATCAGTTCTTAACGAAGGTGCAACCGAATCGCCTATACCAGTGTTGCCCGACGAGCGAACGTTTTCAATAGGAACGTTGGCATTAAAAGTCGGTTTATTATCGGTAGAGCTTCCTGCTGATTGGTTAGTAGCAGGGTCGCCATAACCGCTGGTATACCCACTTTGGTTGCCGGTGCCAGAACGGGTATTCCTTTTGGTGGTATCAGGTAGTGCGTTCCTGTTGGCAGGCGTGGTATAACCGCTGCTGTAACCGCTTTGGTACCCGCTGGTGGTTCTCGTCCTGGCATTTCTCGTACGAGTCTGTGCATCCGCATCGGCCATCATTACAATGACAGACACCGCTAACAAACTTCCTTTAACCAAATTCATCTTCATACAATACAATTTAATTAGTATAAGTTGAAAGCCATTGTAGGCAAAGTACGGGTATCTCCACCTGGTCCCCTTGCTTTAATTTCATCAATTATCAATGACGATCCTGGTCTTAACCTATCAAGTATTCTTTTTGATTCTCCATTGAAATATGCGCCCGGGTTGGGAGAGATGCCTGGTTGCTCCTCGAAGCCTCTGCCGGTTGCATATACCGTAAAGCCAATAATATCAAATTTCACACCTTCAAATACAAAATCTCTTAAATCGGCCCTCACGCCCTGCTGCGCTTTAACAGTATTTGCAGGAACACGACCGCCCTGGCTTGCGCCAACCATTGCTGTAGGATCCGGTACGCGTTTAACCCTGAATTTGAACGGTGTTGTTTTACCATCAACATTTACAGTAACGGTTGTTTCACCGGGCGACGATACCGTAGCTATGTACTTACCTGAGCCTACTTTACGTAACGAACCACTTGAAATGCTTGCACTGGTTTTTTCGTCGCCGGCTGTACCACCTAAAATAGTCAGCGGATTTTCTAAACCAATGTATAATACCTTTACTGCATCAGCACTTACAGTGGCCCCTGTAGGCGAACCAACGGTGTATTCCACTTTTTTAGGTATAGTTGCTGTTGAGCCATCCGGTTTGGTAAAAGTAATATTTACGGTTTTAGTATAGCTACCGGGTCCCCCAACTGCTGTTCTGAACTCTGCCACGCCTTCGGCGTTGAGTGCTACGCCTGTTCCGTCAACCGAAACAGTAGGCCTGGCGGCTTTACTAAAGGCACCTACACCAGCAGTAATTACAAGTTCCTGACCCGGCATAAGATATTGCGAGTTTGTACCGGCAAAAGCCTGGAACTCATCATACACCACCTCAACTTCACCCACTTTGCGGTGACAAAAATCTATCACTTGTGCTTCGCTATTCTTAACGTCGTTTTCAAACTTGCTAAGCATAGTGATAGCAGCAATGGTGGGGGTCATTCTAAAATAAGCCGAAGCCCAGTCTTTATTACCCTGGTTTTGCGTTTTTGGGGTTGAAAGATCGATCGGAAGGTTCTTTTCAAACTCCTGCTTGATTTCGGGGTCGATAGCAAGCAAATTCCTGCGGTATTCTTCTAATTTCTGGTAAAGCGATTTTCCCCTGCCTTTTTCAACCAGCAAACGTGTTGCTGCGTCAAGGTTATCTTCCTTATATTCTCCGCCGGGTTGTTCCTGGCCGGCTTCTTTCATCAATTCAGTTTTCACTCCCTCAATATATGAGAACATATTGTCGGCTAAACGCCTTGCCTGCTCTGCTTTTGCTCTCCAGGCTCTTGCTTTTTCGGCTGTTTTAGGATCTGCAACTTTTCTATCGAAAGAACTAAATATGTTTTTGTTTTTTGCTTCAATGATGGTGTTCGCATTTAGCAAACTTTCATTAACTGTTCTAAAGGCATTGAGGATCTCTGATGATACATTTAGTGCCAGCAACGCTGTAAGCACCAAATACATCATGTTGATCATCTTCTGCCTGGGCTCTTTAGGTAAAGCCATGATTTCTTATGGGTTTAAATTGGCGAAATGTGTTTTCAGGTTAACAATGTCTGACCATGCTACTACCTTCCCTGCATTGCAGCAAGCATATTGCCGTAAACTTTGTTTAGGTTACCCAGGTTTTGTGCAAGAACGCGAATTTGTTCCTGTGCTCTCTTCGCGTCTTCAACACTACCCTGCATTGCGGTAGAAGTCTCGGCAAGCTTACCATAAAAGCCATTTAATGCTTTCAAATGGTTGTTACTTTCCTGAAGTTCCAGTTCGTAAATTGTATTTAATGAAGACAGGTTTTTAGTTAATACCTGTACCTGGTCGTGAAACTGGCGGGTACTTTCAGATGCGTTGCCGAAAGTAGCCATTGAACTTGCAGCGCTGGTATAAGCATCTTTTACAGTGTCTAATGCAGCAGCTGCCGCCTTTGTTTTCTGAGTATAATCGCCTGTGGCCTTAACAATATCACCTATCTCAGACATCCTGTCAACAGTAGTACCGAGCTTTTGAAAACCTGCGCTAAGTTTTGAAAGGTTTGTTGGGGTGATATCAGCTTCAACCAACATTTTTTCCATTGATTTTAAAGCAGGATTGCCTTTGTCGCCTTCTACAACAGCAGGGGCAGCGGGTGCACCCATATCAGGAGGTGGAAGAATTGCATAAATTAAGAAAATAGCCGCTTCTGTTAACAGACCTACAGTTAGCATAATATCAGCGAATGGTTTGTGCAGGATCTTTGCCCATGCACCAAAGATTACTACTGCTGCACCAACGCACACTATTACGTTAACTAAACGGTTTGTTGCGGGAGAAACACCTGAAGCCATAATGTTGTTTGTTTAATTTGTTTTTCGGGTAAATATTAAATAGAAATAGCAGTTTAAAGGTGGGGATATCTACGCATCCCCACGCTCTAAATAATGTTAAATAAAATTGTAATTAGAAGTTTTGCTGATAGGCTGACATTTGCTTGGCCGAAAACGATTTATTTTCTCCGGGCCATTGGAGGAAGATCTATAACACAACGGAAACCCAGGTATGACTTCGTAGTATCCTGGTATTCGTATGAACGAGTACCTGTTTGAAGGAAATATCCGACATCTTTCCAGCTACCACCTCTCACCACCTTACGCTTCATGCGGGGAGGATCAGAGTCTTTTGCATCCCAACGAATATCCGGGTTCATATCGTGCTGGAAGTTGTAACCACCTTCGTAATAAAGAGAAGATGTCCATTCGGCCACGTTACCCGACATATTGTACAACCCAAAATCGTTCGGCCAGTAGGCATCGGCACGTACTGTATAAAAGCCGCCATCTTCAGGATAGTTACCGCGGCCAGGTTTGAAGTTAGCCAGTAAACATCCTTTTTTATTTCTGAGGTAATAATTACCCCACGGATACATCGATTGTGAACGTCCACCTCTTGCCGCGTATTCCCACTCTGCTTCGGTAGGAAGACGGAAATCGCTTTCAACGGCTTTTTTCTTTCTTTCAAGATAGCTGTTCATATAATGTGTTCTCCAACGGCAGAATGCAGTGGCCTGCTTCCAACTTACGCCAACTACCGGGTAATTGCCAAAAGAGGGGTGAGAAAAATAACGCTTCGTCATTGGCTCATTGTAAGAATAGGAGAAGTCTCTCATCCATACTAGCGTATCCGGATATACTTTCTCGTCGTACCGGGTAATGAACTGGCTGCGTGGTCTACCTTTGTTCTCTCTTTTTGCAGCTTCCTTCAAATCGAATGTTTCTACCCTAAATAATATCTTCTCAGGATCTATCTCGTTTTTACCATACAGCCTGTTGTCGGGTGTAAGGGTAAGTTTTGAGATTTTTTCCATTACGGCTTTATCGCCGTACTTAATTGTATTTGCCCTTTTCCAATCAACAGCAAAAGTGCCGTCAACTTCTTTACCATAACCTAATTCTTTAGCAGCAAGCGAATCTCTAACCCACCAAACAAACTGCTTGTATTCGCTATTGGTGATCTCAGTAGCGTCCATCCAAAATCCGTTAATTGAAACTTGCTTATTGCGGGCAGTGAAGTTGTAATTGATATCCTCATCGCTTGGGCCCATGTGGAAAGTACCAGGTGGCACATAAACCATTCCTAATGGTTTACCCATGCTTGCCTGAGCACTGGAAGAAACTCCCACTAGCTGACCATTGTCAGGTACTCCTTTAGCTTTCCCTTTTTTACTACAGCTGGTGATAGCAAACGCCATAGCAGAAAAAGCTGCGAACGTCAAAAGTTGACTTCTCATTCTTGTGTATCGATTAAAAGGTATAAGCAAATGTAATTAAATATATTGTTTGAAAAAACCACCAACTCCTTTTAGAATATCTTTAAGAATTGACCAAGAGTAATGGATAAAAACGCCCTTAGAAATACTTTATTGTGCTTCTTATTTTAAATAATATCCTAATGAATACCAGTTAAACATGAAGCGAACTAATCATCATTTTTACCTTGTAAAAAAATGAAAAAAGCCGCCATTGGCTCATCCTGAATAGCACAGAAAACAAACTTCTTTCCTTCTGAAATAAAGCTCAGCGATCTGCCTCCCACATGTCATCACCATTGTAAAAACGCGTGTCGATCCTAAACACCAAAAAAGGCGATACAAGATGCAGAAAGAATGCTTTACAAAACCAGGAAAGAATGCTTTTTTCAATAATAAGTAACCTGCAAAGCGTGAATAGGCTTTCCTATTCCTGAAAGTTTTACCAATATTAATCCTGTTCCTTCTTTAGCTTTTGTTAAAATGTAGAACTAAATGTAGAAAATTTATCAACAGGGAGATTTTTATTTGAAGATGTTTATATAAGCAAAAAATAACTAAAGAAAAAGACCAAAGACAAATTTATAGGAATGTGTGCAATACTTCGCTATTTCTTTTTTCCCTCAGCCACCAGAAATTTTTCTAAAGCAGCAACCATACTTGGCGTTTGAGGTGCAGGCGCCTGTATTTCTACTGTAAGCCCCGCCTCTTCTACAGCTTTAGATGTGTTACCACCAAAGGCACCAATATAGGTACCGTTTTGCGTGAAACCCGGCAAATTTTCGAAAAGGCTCTTTACCCCGCTTGGGGTAAAAAAACAGATAACATCATATTCATTATCCGTCATTACAGGTGTAATGTCGTTGCTGATGGTACGGTACATAAATGCTAACGCGAATTCGCACTTATTGTTCTTCAGCCAGTTCACTATTTCATTATCCTGCTGGTTCTCACTGCATACATAAAGAAACTTCTCATTTTCTTTATGCTTGTTAATTACATCGAACATGCTTTTATTTGAACCATCGGATCCAAAAAATACTTTTCTTTTTCTGTAGAGGATAAATTTCTGAAGGTATAGTGCAACCGCCTCTGTAATGCAAAAGTATTTGGTGTCCTGGCTGACAGTTATCTTCATTTCTTCGCAAATGCGAAAAAAATGGTCGATGGCGTTGCGGCTGGTAAAAATTACGGCTGAGTAAGCGGGAATATCGATCTTTTGCTTTCTGAACTCGCGGGCGGGAATTCCTTCAAGCTTGATAAAAGGGTGAAAAACTAAGTCGATGTCGTATTTCTTGGCTAGTTCAAAATATGGCGATTTATCGTTTTCAGGTCGGGGTTGTGTTATAAGGATCTTTTTGATGCCATCTCCGGCAGAAGTTGCTCCGTTATTTACCATACGTGCTCCTGATGTTTCGACAAAATTAGTAAGTTCCGTTCAAATAAATATCCAACACTTTGTAAATGAGCAAAAGTGGCGCAATTTCAAACGCTAATATATAGAAGGAAAAGTGTACCCAACTCACTTTTATATCTCGCCTAACAACGCCGTAAGATAATAAATAGCGATACGAAAGGAGCAGCAACATTAACAGTAACGAGACCGTGATAGCAGGCGCTATTAAGCGGCTTTGCGAAAAAGCAATAACCAAAATGAACGGTACCAGAACAATACCAATGATCTTGTTGATGAGATACACGATGAAAATGTAGGTGGCGGCCGCTTCCCTTGCATTGAATACCCAACCTGAAAAAGTTAGGAAGATGTATTTGCCAACGTAAATTACAGCAAGTAAAACGGTGGCGTATAAAAACAGCTGGTAAAACTGCAGCGTTGTTACCTGGAAATACTGCGCCAGTAAGGCAACATATACACCGCCTGAAAGTAAAAAAAACAGGTTATACAGTAAGGCTGGCAGATCGTTTTGCAACAACTGCTCGCGGGTTTGCTTTTGCCTGAAGGTGGGCTGAAAGAACAGCCTGAACATATTTTGGAAGTACCTCGGAAAAATGAGCTTAAGGAAACCCAGCAAAAATACCAAGCCGCTAATAATATAAAAAAGCCCGTCTTTTGATGGCCGCTGCCTTTCGCTTATAACCAGGTAAAGCGGGTTTTGCACTGAAGGGAGAAAGGGGTGGTTGTATAACTTGTAGTACGAAGTATCGGTAAAAGGCTTCACGACGAAAACTACACTGTCCGACCTTCGGGCAGTATCCTTAGCAGTAGTAATTGCCAAGCTATCGCGAAGCACAATGTCAACAGGGGTAGCCTTTAACGTATCCTGCGAAAATGCACGGAGGGCAAAAATGCAAAAAAAGGCAAAAAGGAAAAGTTGTTTCAAAGTTGGTAAACCTGTTGTAGCGGCAAAAATATCCTAGCAACCCCATAGCATGAAATAAAAGTAGTGGTGCCTAAAAAATGCTCACATACCCAAAATGTATCTTGCTTTGTTTTATGCTAAAATCCAGGTCGTTTCTTTTACCTGCAGCAAATGATATGTTGAATAAACCGCCTTTGGTCTCAAAGGATAGTCCAAGCCCACCTCCTACATAGTTGTGTTGAATAGAAGTTGGCAGGCTTTCGTTTCGGCTCCATCCTACATCGGTAAAGGCAAAAAAATAAGAATTCAAGCCAAGCAGGTACCGGTATTCAACGGTACCCACAGCGTATTTACTGGCAAAGATGCTTTCCTCATCGAAACCGCGCAGTAAGCGGTAGCCCCCTACCTGGAATAATTCGTTCCTGAAATAATTGGGGCTTTGCAGCCAACCGCTATTTATCGCTGTTTTTACTACACTTTGCCGTCCAAGTGGAAAATAATGCGCGGCCTCTACTTCTAGTTGCAGGCGGTAGGTTTTCAACTTAATAGAATCGTACAAGCTGCTATAGTCAAAGGCCGGGTCTTTTATTTGGGTGATGGCGCTATTCTTCCTGATCGTTTTATTGCCGGCTCCTGCATAAATGCGCCATTGGCTTCCGCTTTGCGGGTTTAACCGGTAATTTGTTTTATTGAATTCGTAATTGAAACCAATATTTACGGCACTAACGTCGGCTATATCAGGTAATCGGCGAAGATTTTTTACCGTAAATGTGTCCGCGTCCAACACGTTGGAACGCGTATGTTGCACGAGCAACCTGCCTCCCTGGTTTGCCGAGAACAGGTATTGCAAACCGGCCTGTGCATTAATGTTGAGGAACGTTGAATCCTTCTTAAAAAGTTCAAATGACAGATCAACACCGAATGGCGAACGGAGAAAATAAGGTTGCATATATTGAAGGTTCAACCTGGGCGAACGGGGTTGTATTTGTTGCCAAACCAGCCCGATACTTTCACCGGTGCCAAAAGCATTTTTTAGTTGCAGGTTCGCATCAACGGTCAACAGCAGTTTACCTGTCTGTCCGTTGCCGGGCAAAAATCCCGCTAACACATCTACCTGGTTGCTTTTTTTGGGCCCAAGGTATAGGTTTATGATGCTTCCGGTGCTTAGCATCACAATTTCCCAGGGCTGCACTTGCTGCAAATATGGCAATTCCAGCAATTTCCGGTCTATGTCCTCCATCTTCTCCCTGCTGTAAATACTTCCCCTTTCAATATTGAGGTAGCGATGCAAAAAATCTTTCGAAATGTTGAGTGAACCATAAACCCTGATGCTGTCAATTTTATACAAAATGCCTTTTTCAATGGAGAGCTTTGCACCGATCATGTTGCTGGCATCAAGGCTTACGCTGTCAAATTGCACTGAAGCAAAGGGATAGCCGCTGTTCTCGAAATGGTTGAGGAGGGCTTGCTGCAGTGCCGGTAGATCAACCGGCGAAAACGACGTTTTTTCCAGTTTTTTGCCTATAACCTGCTCCAAAACCAAACGGTCGGCTTCGTTAAGCGTGATCTTTCTAAACGAAAAATTATTGCCCAAATACAGCTTTAGGTGTGCTGCCGTATCGGTATAAGCTACACTATCAATTGAAGCAGCAATATAACCTCTTGCCTGCAGTAGCGCCGGCAACTTCGCAATATAGTCCGCACACTGCTGCCGGTTGTTAAATGAAGGCTTCAGCTTCAGATCAGCCTTCCTGGAGTTCTGCTGGCTTTCAACAAAATCAATATAAAGGCGGTAGGTTTTTTGAGCTTCGGCAGTAAAAAAACAAGTAGCAAGAATTAACAAAGCTAATACCCTCACCCTAAAAACATATGTAACTACCTTTGGCATTTTTTCGCAAACAAGATTAGGGAAACTTTCTGATGGCCGGTATTTATATTCATATTCCTTTTTGCAGGAAAGCCTGCCACTATTGCAATTTTCATTTTTCTACTTCACCAAAATTGCAAGCTAATTTTGTTGAAGCACTTTTAACAGAAATATCGCTGCAAAAGCATTTTTTAAAAGAACCGGTTTCAACCATTTACCTGGGTGGAGGAACACCTTCTATTTTGGAAAGCACCACGATTGATCTCATCCTGCAAACGATCAAAACCAATTTCAGCGTTGAGGCCGGCGCTGAAATAACGCTTGAAGCTAACCCTGATGATATATCGATTGAAAAATTAACAGGCTGGCTAAGCATCGGTATCAACAGGCTAAGCATCGGTATCCAATCGTTTTTCGAAGAAGACCTGGTTTGGATGAACCGTGCCCACAATGCTAAACAAGCGCTTCGTTCGGTGGAACTTGCCCGCCGGGAAGGTTTTGATAACCTTACGATAGATCTAATTTACGGAACACCCACGCTCACCAACGACCGGTGGCTGCAAAACCTACAAAAGGCAATTTCACTGCAAGTGCCACACCTTTCGTGCTACGCTTTAACTGTTGAACCGAAAACGGCTTTGCATGCGTTGATTGAAAAAAATAAGGTTGCAAACGTTGATACTGATAAACAGGCCGTACACTTTGAACTATTGGTCGCCGAAACCGAAAAGCATGGCTACGAACAATACGAGATCTCCAATTTTGCAAAGCCTGGTTTCAGAAGCAGGCATAACAGCAGTTACTGGCAGGGAAAGCCGTACCTTGGTTTAGGTCCGTCAGCCCACTCATTCAACGGTGTTAGCCGCCAATGGAATGTGGCCAACAACGCGCTTTACATAAACAGCTTACAAAACGGCACCCTTCGTTTTGAAAAGGAAGAATTGACAAAAACAAACCGTTTCAACGAATACGTGATGACCAGCCTTCGCACCATTGAAGGTTTATCGATTGAAAAAGTGACTGCAGAGTTTGGAGAGAAAAGCGCTGCTACCCTACTATCATCCGCATCGAAACACATAAAAAACCAACACTTGTTTTTGAACGATCAACACCTGAAAATTACCAGGGATGGCCGGTTTTTAGCCGATGGTATTGCGGCAGACCTGTTCCAGCTTTAAACCCTACATCTACACGAGTGATGCTTCAATCTGGCTGAAACCCTCGTGTGCAGGCAGGTGCTCCCAAAGTATTTGGTAGATGGTTGAAGCGATCGGAATGTCTGCCTTTATTTTCTGGTTAATGTAATTGATGCATTTTGATGCATTGTAGCCTTCGGCTACCATATTCAACTCGAGTTGCGCGGCCCTTACAGAATATCCTTTACCCAACATATTGCCAAATGTACGGTTGCGGCTGTACAAGCTATAGCAGGTAACCAGCAGGTCGCCGAGGTATACTGATGAGGAATAATTCAGTTCTTGCTTTCCGTCGTCTGCACGTGTATTTTGCAAAAACTTTGTCATTTCGCTGGCTGCATTGGCAATATAAACGCTGAGGAAATTGTCGCCATACTCAAGACCATGCGCTATACCGGCACCTAACGCGTAAATATTCTTTAAAACGGCGGCGTACTGCACACCAATCACATCAAAGTTTACAAGTGTATTAATGTAATCTGTTTGAAAATGATCGGCAATATTTTGTGTAGTTGCGCCATCTATGCCTGAAAAAGTAAGGTAGGAAAGCTTTTCGGAAGCCACTTCTTCAGCATGGCAGGGACCAAGTAACGTAAAATAATCGTTTAATGGCAGTTCAAAATTGCGTTCAAGGAATTCATTCAGCAGCTCGTTCGTTTCCGGCAGAATGCCTTTAATAGCAGAAACGATCTTTTTGCCTTTGAAAATGTCCTTAGGTAAACCCGATAAAGCATTGCCCGCAAATGCCGATGGGATCGCTATCACCAGCACATCAGACAATGCAATCACTTCCCTGAGGTAATTATTCAAAAACAGCAGCTTTGTGTTGAAGTAGGCGGAGCTTAAGTAATGTGGGTTATGCCGCCGGTGTTCTATTTGAGTGATCGTTACTTCATTTCTTACCCACCAATGAATACTATGTTCGTTATCCGTTAATATTTTTGCCAGTGCTGTAGCCCAGCTTCCACTTCCTAATATTCCAAACTTCATGAAAAGATTGTTTATGCCGAAAAGATTAACCTTGCTTCAATTTCCAGGCCGCTGCCGAAGGCATTAATCTTTCTTGTCTTTATCGGTAAACAAATTGTCTTTAGGAACAATTTTTACTTTATCGCCCTCTTTCAACGTTTTACTCACCACTGTATAAGGCCCGGTAACTACTTCATCACCCGGTTTCAATCCACTTAGTATTTCAATATAGTTGATGTCCTGTATGTCGGTTCTTACTTTTACCTTTTTTACTGTACCGTCTTTCTGCAATACAAATACCACTTCTTCCAGTTCATCATCATCGCTGCAAACTTAAATGCAGAAGCTGA
>Ga0181466_1000216_pt2 | contig 20022 bp, 16 predicted proteins | sample InSIn4gowninarea_FD_119078 | JGI IMG/M metagenome (GOLD analysis project Ga0181466, IMG submission 119078) | Clean room microbial communities from NASA Spacecraft Assembly Facility at Jet Propulsion Laboratory, Pasadena, California, USA -... ... | reverse complement strand
CTTAGTGTAATTGAATTAGATAAAAGTAAAATGATTAATGATATTATTAACACGTAAAGCTAGAGAGATTCGAACTCTCGCTAGTCTTTTAATTAAAGCACTAGTTATCCTCTATAATATCTTTTTTTTTTGTTAATTTTTTGGGGCTTTAAGTAAAAGGAATTTTACTCTTCTCCCCATTGCTTTCTCCCATTTGCTTAAAAATAAAGAGAAAGCAATTTCCAGCTACAGGTTTTTTCATTATCGCTGCGATTCATTATAGTATTGTTTTAACATTTAACAATCTATATAAGTACATAATATATATAAGGGCTAGCTATAAAAAACCGAGCCAATTTTTTTTTTTTTACTAAGTAAACAAATTAATTATCCCGTCTCTTTTTAGAGCTACTGGGAGAATCCTCCGCTGTACGTTTAGTACTAGATGGTTGGGATGACGATTCGTCCATAGTATATTCTCCATTAATTTTTTTTCTGTAACATTACATATTTCCTATATTCCGAATCACCATTTCTAACTAATTCAGGAATTGACGTGTCAAAGTTATTGGAATCGTACATCTGTTGCCATTCTTCTTGGACCTCTCTAGGTGCTGAGGGATGAGGTTTTATATTTAAACATTCATCTCTAGCAGCCTTAGCATACTCCAAATTAAAATACCAGTATTGCGCATCCTCCAGTGCTTTATTAGCTTTTGCTTTTAAAGCTAATGCAGGATCAACATTGGAAGAGTTACCTCCTAAATTAGAATTGGAAGAGTTACCTCCTAAATTAGAATTGGAAGAGCTACCTGAATTATTAGGCTGCTGCATAGTACCATTATTAGCAATATTCTTGCCTACTGGTAAATAATCTTTTTCTAACTTGTTGTTAGAAATATCTAAAGAATCACCAGCATAAGACTTCAATAAATAACTGTTTTCAGCCCATTGTACTATAAAAAAACGAAGAGATCCTACAGATAAAACGTAACTACAGCTAAGTCACATATTCTCAAAATTAAATACATCGCAATCTAGATAGTTAACAACAACCTGCCTAAAACAAATACCAATAGTCCCAGCAATAAGGGTACTTATCCAACCAATAATAAATTATTTATTTATAGTGAACATAGCACTTTGTAATGGTAGAGAAGGCTTATTATTTTTAAATAATAATAAAGATGACGCTAAAAAGATAGATAGTATGAATATATTAGGATTTACATAAGAAGAGAATAGCATATACATCACTATTCCTGTAGTTATATATAATGCATATGTTGTTACAGATCCAGTATTAAGATTACTAATATTACTACTTATATTTAATAGCCCTTTTTCAAGTCCATATGGTCCTATATACTCCACAGATCCCTTATCTAAAACTCTTGTAGTTTGTCCCCCAAGTTTTAATACAATTCCAGTAACGAATCTATTATAGAATAACTCTATTAAGAAACGTTGGTTAAAGAAACTGAATATATTATAACCTGTTCTAGATAGTTTGAAAGAAATTAATGTAGTAGATAAAAATTCAGACAACAGAATAGCTATTACACTTAATGATATAGTAAACATTAAAGGTAATAGTTTAAACAGAGTTGCTACTCCAAATTCAGTATCTAACATAATTTCATGACTAGGGTGTATGAATAGCGCATTATCTGAGAAGAATCCTGAACCTAACCCTATAAACATATCTTTTGTTACAAACCCAAAGAATATAGAGAATACGGCTAAAATCATTAAAGGTAAGCTCATAAAGATATCACCTTCATGTGCATTTTTATAATTGATTAAAGGTCCATTAGGATTTGTTAAGAATGTTAAGTATAACACTTTTACAGAATATAGTGTAGTAAACATTGCTCCTATAGTAGCAATTATATACACAACAGTACCAGAGAAATAATACTGACCATATGCAGATTCAAGAATGAAATCTTTTGAATAGAACCCTGTCATAAATGGGAAAGCTACTAAACTTAAAGAAGCAATAAGCATTACTGAATAAGTTAGTGGTAAGAATGGTCTTAATCCACCATATCTTCTAAAGTCTTGATTATCCGCTACAGCATGAATAACCGCTCCTGCTCCTAAGAAAAGAAGTGCTTTATAGAAAGCGTGATTAACTAAATGGAATAAAGCTATTCCATAAGAAGATAAACCTACGGCTATAACCATCATTCCTAATTGACTCATAGTAGAATAAGCTATAACTTTTTTAATATCTTGCTGGAATAAACCAATTAGGGAACTAAATACAGTTGTAATTGCACCTAATCATAAACATATAATTAGTACTGTTGAACTATACTCTATTAAAGGAGATGAACGCATTAATAAGTATACACCCGCAGTAACCATAGTGGCAGCGTGTATTAAAGCAGAAACTGGTGTAGGACCCTCCATCGCCATAGGTAATCATACGTGAAGACCTACTTGAGAACTTTTAGCCATTGCTCCTATAACTAAACATATTCCTATGATAGTTACAACATTTTCATTCATGTAAGGAGCTAATGAGAATACAGTAGCATAATCTAAATTACCAAACGCTCATATTATTGCAAACATACCTACAGTTAAGAAACAATCTCCTACTCTGTTAGTTAAAAATGCCGAAAGAGAGCTTTGATTAGCTGCTATTCTAGAGTGTCAAAAAGCTACTAAAAGATAAGAACAAACACCAACACCTTCTCAACCTACAAACATTAATAAATAGTTATCTGCTGTAACTAATATAAGCATCATAAACGTAAATAAGCTTAAATAGCTAAAAAATCTTTGGATATGCATAGAAATCAAAATTTATCCTTTAATTGATTTATAAGTGGTTATTAACAATGGTTAAATACCTTAAAAATCTCTACCTCTGTTCATACCAGATTTTATTATTCTAATAGAATCTATACCTTGAACCGTAAGATGAGAACGATTAATCATTAGACTATGAATTTTACATCAATCAAGATAATCATAGAGTTTTACACCTAATATAGGGTTTTCATTTAAGAATGGAATAATTATATCTGTAATATCTTTAAAATTAACTATAGTTAAGCTAACTGCAGATTTACCAGCATATTTGTATATTTTTCCTGACCCTCAATACTCTACTATTTTTTGCATTAATATAAAATCTCTGCTGTGCTGAGATATTCTAAATCTTAATTGTACTCGATTACCTAGATTACTATTGGTAGAGGGCATACGAACATCAAAGCTTCCCTCAGCGCTTATAAACCCTGAAATTCAATAAGGGTCTAAAACTACATTATCGTAATTTATTATAGGTCTTTCAACTGGGACATATCCAGCAAAATCTGATTTTAATGCGTCAGATAAACCTAAATTCATTGAGGCTTTTATATTCACTATTTTTTCTAGACCTTCAACTGTAAGATGAGCTTTATCATTAAAAAGTCCTACTGCTTTTTTAAATAGTATGAAATCAGCAGCTTTTTGAGTTAATAAAGGATATTTTTCTAAATGAATAATAAGTTTATTTAAATCCCCAATAGAATCTATTGAATAATTAACTACATCTCTATTTGAAGTTGAATGAATAGAACCAATACCACCTAAATATTGTTGTAATAGACATAGTATGTTAAGATCTTTTTTGTGTAGACCTATTTGAAATTTTAATTGAACACGTCAACCTAATTTACGAACTTTGTTTTTGTCTATTATAATAGTAAATGAACCTTCACCGTCTATTAAACCAGATCAGGTTCAAGGGTTAACAATGATAATACTGGAGGTAGAGAATCTTTTTAAATCGTATTGTTTAGATGGGCTTTTGATATAGGAGTTTCAACCTTGTTGCATGTTGAAACTGAGTTTTTTAACTCTATTTCTTTCGAAACCCTGTAGAATACACCTTAAATTTATAAAATCTGGATTAATAAATCAACTACCGTCTACTCGTTGCTCTTTTACAGCAATGTTTTCTAATATTGCTGACTTAGATCCGCGATTGTCCATTTTGTTTTCACGCATCTTAAGACTTGTTACCGTACCTGAGTAATTACTTCAGCCACCAACCGTTTTTCAACGATGGCTTGGTATCTTAAGCTTTAGGAGTTCCCCGGAGTTTGATAGTTTACCCCCATAGACGCGTTTTCCCGTAACGCGACTCCGAGGGTCATGACTCATATAACCAATAGAGTAAATATGTACTAAAGAAGAAACAATTAATACAGGAATAAGCATAGAAACTGTTAGTGAATCATAATAAAATCCTCAAGACACATATAATGACTCAGAATCAATTCATCTGAACAGCTCTATAGACACAGGTATATTATTTAATCCAACTTCAAAAAAAGCAACGATAGCAAAAACAGTTGTCATTATAACAGCTGTACATGTAATTATTTGTGATCCTGTAACTCCGATTTTTCTACCAAAAAAACCAGATGCTATTGATCCTAATAGTGGTAAAATTATAATAGCTAGATACATTATTTAAATTCAATACTAATACTTCCTCTTAATCTATAAAAAGCTACTAAAATACCTAAACCAATAGCGGATTCTGCTCCAGCTATGGCAATAATATAAATAGCGTATGTTTGACCTAATATATCATCAAAGCTAAGTGAACTAACCAATATTAAAAACGTAATAGCCAATAGCATTATTTCTATTGAAATAAGCATTAAGATAATGTTTTTTCTATTTAAAACAAAACCTAAAATTCCAATTGTAAATAAAATTAGTGATAAATTCATTGTGTAAAAATATAAGTTAATGTCTGTTTGTTAAAATACTCTCATTTAAAATCGAACTTAGATGAGAATACTGTGTTATTTCTTTTTTTTTTTAATCCCCAAAGGATAGTAAAATTATTGGAATCAAATAATACTAGTACTATTTCGAAAAGATCCAAAGATCTTAGAGATATTTGGTTGTTTTAAATAACTAATAAGAAATAAATGATTTGAACACTTAACCTGCCGCGTGTAAAACGGATGCTCTACCAATTGAGCTAATTTCTTTTTTTTTTTGAGGGAATACTATAAATACTATCCCCATTTATTTTAAAATATTGTAAAAATAAACGGGAATACTATAAATACTACCCCCCCATTTCTTTTAAAATGTTGTAAAAACAAACTTATTTATTATTTAAAAAGAGTTATTAGACATAATTTTTTTATGCATTATTTTGTTAATTGTTGTTTATTAGTTATTGTTCTTGTAATCATGACAAGAATTTTTCTAATGATACAGATTCTACAACAATTGGCATAGAACTGTGTAAAATACCACAAATTTCTGAACATTGACCGTAGAATGTACCTAATCTATTAATTAAAACAGAGAATTGGTTTAATCTACCTGGATATGCATCACATTTAACACCTAATGCTGGTATAGCGAATGAATGTATAACATCTGCTGCAGTAAGGATAAATCTAGTGTGTGTAATTTCAGGAAGAATAACTCTGTTATCTACTTCTAACATTCTTAAAGCTCCTTCTTCTAAATCTGATTCAGGTACTAGGTAAGAATCAAATTCTACAAAGTCCCCATCACTATTTAAGAAGTCTGGGTACTCGTAACTTCAATATCATTGATGTCCTTCTGCTAATACAGATAATGAAGGATCAGTAACTTCATCCATTAAGTATAATAGTTTGAAAGAAGGGAAAGCAATTAATACTAAGATTAAAGCAGGAGTAATTGTCCATACTAGTTCTATTAGTGTCCCATGATTAAGATATTTGTTACTTATAGGTGATTTAGCGCTATCAAAATTTTTAATAATAGCCCCTTGTATTCAACCTACACTAAATAAAATAGCAACTAAGTAATACATAATGTTATCATGTAATTCGATTAAAGCTTCCATTTGTGGACTAGCACTATCTTGGAAATACAATCCTCACGCTCTAGGTGCATCACATACAAATTCGCTAGAAACAGCAAATAAAGCGCTAACTGCAGCAATAGAAGATAGTATTGTACTACTTTGTAATGGTAAGCTAGTAAATGCGTGAGGTTTAGGTGGATTACTTAATGCTCATTCTAAACCTGGAGCAGTTTTATCTTTAAGTATACGTAAGTAATCACTAAATAACTGAGGAACGGCTCAAGGGTATCCAAATATAGCTTTACCTTTAACAAGTTGTAAGTATACAATATGTAAGAATAACGCTGTAGCAGCTACAGATATAAGAGAACCAATACTACTAATAAAGTTTCAACCTGTAAAAGCATCAGGGTAATCACTAATTCTACGTGGCATACCTTGTAGACCTAAGAAATGTTGAGGGAAAAAAGTTAAATTAACCCCTGTGAATAAAACTCAGAAATGAGCTTTAGAATAGACTAAGTTATAATCTAACCCTAAAATTTTAGGTATTCAGAAGTATCATCCACTGAATAAGGCAAATACAGCACCCATACTTAAAACGTAGTGGAAATGCAAATTTAAAAGTATAGACCTTACTTAATCTATATTTTCTAAATGGTGGACTATATCATTATCTGATTTTTTGTACAAAAGGTACTCTTTGTCATAAAGGATTTTTATATTGAATTCAATCTAATATAAATTCAGAATATATTTTATGTTCTAAACTTCCTTTAGGTTCAGTTTTAAATTCTCTTATGTCAATAAATTTTTTTATTTTTGAGATTCTATAGAATTTAAAATCTGAGTATAATCTATTTTTCATAAAATATTCGTATAAAAACACCATACCTTTTACGTTTTGGTATTTATATGATATTGAGTTATGAGATTTTCTAAGTAGAACAGCGGGTTTATAATTTGGTATAACATTGTCTAAATTTAGTTTACTACTAAATTCGTTATTTTCAAATTCTAAGTTACATTCTATTCTATTTCCAGCATAGTTGTATACAATAGTACCATCTGTGTCAACTAAACCTGCTAAATAAGGGTCATTAGGTTCAATATTGTAATTTGCTTCTTTATAATCAACCCCTAAATAATCGCAAGATTTTTGTAATCCTGGTACTTTTAGTCTAATTAAACCATTAATATTATTGATTAAGAATAACATTTCCTCTTTTTTACTTATAATTCAAATAGAGTGTGGTTTATTTTTATCAGATCTAATTACACCCATATGTAACATATTTTGAATGTAACTTAATATTCTTATATCTCTGTTATGTAATTTAACTCTAATTGTTTTTAAAATGATTTTAGAATTAACGTTTCTAATATCAAAGTTACCATCCCCGTCTATAATACCAGCTAGTCATTTAAAAAATTCTTTGTTCGAAAGATCTTTACCTTTTGAATCAGATATTTGGCGTGTAGTCTCTGAGAATCCTTTGCAGTTTTCTGCTGATTGTATGTCTGTATTTTTGTTTTTTTTTTCTAACAATTTCATTGAAATTATGTCGAAAAAAAAAGAAAAAATCACAGGTTTATTGTCATTTTGACTATATATAGTTAGAAATTTAAATTTACTACAGGCATCTATTTTAAAAAGATAATAATATACTATACATAGTAAACAATAACCTAAAAACATAGTTTCCAGCATATAGCCAAATGCGAAATAATCGCCTCCGGGGAAAAGATTACTAAGGCCCAATTGAGCAACTACGTAGTAAGTATCGTGGAAAGCAATATCAAGTGATGCGTTAGCAAGAACCACACCTGATAATCCTCCAATAGTAAACATAAATACAAAACCTAACGCAAATAGTAATGATGGTATGAAATGTAAAGAACCACCATAACAAGTTGCTAATCAAGAGAATATTTTAATACCAGTAGGAACTGCAATAATTAAAGTTGCAGCAGTAAAGTATGCTCTTGTATCTACATCAAGACCTACAGTATACATGTGGTGACTTCAAACTACAAATCCTAAGATACCAATAGAACACATGGCGTAAACCATACCAAGGTATCCGAACACGCTCTTGTTAGAGTTAGCTGAAATTGTAGTACTAATTATACCAAAACCTGGAATAATTAAAATGTAACAATATTTTGACTAAAGGAATAGCTGTGTAGTATAACAGTCTTTTCTCATTAGTACTCAAAAACTTTTATATTTTTGTTAGGACTTTATCTTGAGTTGTAATATTTTCTTCATGACGATTTAGTAAGGATTTAATTTTTATTATTTTAGATAGCCCTTTTTCTGTTAAGTGTTCTTTATCTTGTATTAATCTATACACCTTTCTTCATCTTAAATAGCTTATATGCTTTCTAGACTGTAGGTGATAGTGATCAAAATATTCTATAACTTTTTTAGCAGAACCGAAATTAGTAGAACCATAGTAATAGGTATCTTGAGATTTCCTATATCCAATGTTTCCACCTAAGTATTCTTTTATCATGTTTAACAATAAATCACTTTTTTGATCAATTTGGTAATTTAATCTTATTTCCGGTTTATTTCTGGTAATACGTTCAATAATTTTGATTTGAAAACTAGCATCCGCATCAGAAAAACCTGCTAATCAGTGGTTATCTAAGTTTTTGCTTGAATCTAAAGTAAAATGAATATTTTGATCTGTATATTTATTATGATTTAATACATTATTAACTACTTGATCAAATCTGTGCTTTGTTCTTAATTTACCATTTATCAGGTTAATTACCTGTAGCATACCTTCTTTATTAGCTATGATTAAAAGGTATGCGTTTTTATCCTTTACTTTTTTTACATTACCGTAACCTAATTTTTCTTTCAAGTAATAGGCTAGAAATGCATCTGGAGAACTAAAAACTATAACTAGTTGTTGGGCTTTACTAAAATGACCATCCCCGTCAATTAATCCTGCTAGATAATAACCTAATTGTTCATTATTTAGAGGCTTCAAATGTTTAGGAACGTGATCTGATACACGTCTAACATTTTCTGAATTTACTACAACTCCGTCGCGTAAAGTCTCTGAGGTTCCATTTGTTATAGTTAAAATGTTACCGGCTGATTTACTTCTTTGTTTTAACTTTTTCACTATGTCATTTAAGATGGAGTATTTATCACTATATGGCGAAGCAGTCCCAGCATATGGCAACGTTAAGAGGCCTACATTTGTAACCTCTGGATGCGATAATAAATTGTTTGCTTAGAAAAACACTTTTAAATTAAATTTATGGATTATTTGTAGCAATATATTCTAACATCTCATTAATGTATTCATGGTGAGCTTTTTCACGCAAGTCTCACTGTATCACTTGTATAACATCTATATGGTTACTAATGCTTTCAGTAATATATTGAACCTCCAAGAAATATAAATCTTCCTCATTAAGATTACGAAGATTTAAAGGGCTAAATTTAGTAAACCAATCTGAATCATAATAGTGAGTAACATCGAACCTGAAAATGCAAACATAAAACCTTATTTTACCTATTACTCATAATTTACCATTATAATCCTCACTTACACTGTTTGCTTGATTCCATAATTGATCTTTGACTAGATCTTTTCAAGGAACCGATGATGGATATTTGGATTCACACATAAGCCGAGGTATAGGTTGTCCATACTTTGATGGATTACCTGGTAAAATATAAGGTAAAAATACTACAAAATCACTTCTGTATTTATCATTAGATCAAATTTCTGGTGCAATAACTCAACCACCCTTTAATTTAAAATAATAAGGTAGAATTGCAGCCAACATTGCAGAAAAATCACTCTCAAATAGCGTATTTTTGTTAGCATACTTTACTTTGATGTTATTAATATAAGCCTTAACATACTCACTATTAAATGCAGAAGATAAAAGTAAATTATCAGTTACAGTAGGTAAAGAGTAGTATTTATCTACTTTAACTAGTTTTCTATTGTTAGAAAGCAATAATTTATTATTGGACTATATCATCATCACTTTGGCTACAACTATTTCCATTTACGATTAAAATTAATTCAAGCTTTGTGTAGTACTGAACCCTCTGGTGCTATATGTGCTTTTATTGCCACAAGACGATAATATTCCTTAATCAAAAATAAACGATTACGTTTAATAGATTGAGGCTGACAAACTTTAGTGTATTCAAGGAAAGCTAGAAGCTTTGTCTCTGATTGAATACTTCATTTGTAGTAACCATTTTGTGCTTTATCAAAATAAATAGCTCCACCAAAGTAATTCATAAAATGTACTACATCAACATATAGTTTGTTGGTTACACTTAAAGTTAACTGAGGTTGATTATTCTTACCTTTAGAATAACAACCTATAGTACCGTCCGCATCAAAAAAGCCAGCAAACCAAGCATGCTTATTGTGTAAAGTATCAGGACTTAAAAGTGCCACATTTAGTAAAGCACATACACGGTTTAGTTGTACCAATCGACTACTGTGTCTAATGTAACCATTTATACGATTTACTAATTCTAACATACCTAAACGGTTGTGTAAACGTCAACGAATAGCTTGAACACCGCTACGAGGTTTAATAGAACCCCCTAGTTTGTTCTGGATAATACGTAGCATACGTTCATCAGCAAGAGCCACAGTTATTTCACAACTAGAATATACTGATTTACTAACTAGCAAACTTCCGTTACCATCTATAAGACCAGCTAATCATTGATTGAAACGTGTTTCCTTTGAGCCAAAGGATGTTGCGCGTGTAGTCTCTGAAGTTCCTACTAAATGAGAAGAATAACTTCTATTGTTGGTTACCGGCTGATTCCATATACGGATGCAAGGGATTTTTACCAACACGGCTAGGATTAAACCTAGACTTACAAGATTAGTACCCTTGGACTCCGCCATCCTATTAATGAATGGATTAACCCTAAAGGTCAATTCTAAATGGTTCCAGCATACAGCGCAATTCGAATTTAGAGTTTCCTCTAAAAAGGGCCATTTTTGACCAAAGAATCAGAAAAGATGTTGGTATAATATAGGATCACCACCCCCTGCTACTTCAAAGAATGAAGTATTAAAGTTTCTATCTGTAAGAACCATAGTAATTCCCATTAAATTGTTGATTTACTGGATAAAATCCCATAGCTTAAATTATAAAATTTAAGCTTAAAAAGTTATTAAAACTTAGTGTAAATACGCAAATACTCTCGTACTTGATCGGACCATATCTTATATTTTTAACTTGTAGAATTTTTGTAAATGATCTCAAATAAAATCTGTTCTGTAATTGTTCATATGAGATTTGATATTTACTATTTTTTCCTTTCCTTCAATTGTATTATGCTCTTTTTTTTCAAACATGTCTACTACTACCATTCAATCTAAAGAGTCTAAATGTTTAGTTCCAAATAAGGGGAATTCTAAAAGATAATTTCTAGCTTTAATATTTCCCTTAAGGTTCGTAGTTCTAACTCTATACTCAGGTTTTGGTTTATCCGATCTTATTTTTTTTACTTCTGTTTCTAAAAACTCAGCAATATAAGTTAAAAATTGTAAATTATCATATCCTTTGTGATCTTCTCGTCTTTGAGATATTTCTAATTTACATTCAAATTTGGGATATTTACCTGAAGTAGTAGCTCTTACTTGAAAAGAAGCATCTGCTTCTATAAATCCTGATAACCATGGATTTAAATGTAAAGGCTCTACAGATAAAGAATGTTTTTCAATACTCGTTCCCTTATTTTCATTATAAAAGTCTATTAATGCGTTAAGACTATGTATTTTAGGTGTTCTCATTTTTCCATTTATTAATGAAATAATTTTTGTTATACCATCAAAGCTATTTATAGTCAATATATAAGCATCTACCCCTTTTTTTCTAGATAGTGAACCTACAGTTAATTCTTTTTGAATTAGTAAAGCTAGAGGTAGGTCTTTTAAATGAAAATTTATTTGTATAGAAGGGTAGTTTAATCTCCCTTTAGGGGTTCTTAAAGTTTTTGGTGTAATTATTGAACCATCACCTTCAATAAGCCCGGTAAGATAATAGCTAAAGAGAGATTCGTTTAAATTTTTATTATAGGTATCGGTATAAACAGATCTAAGAGTTGTGAATAAAGGAAAGGTAAAATTTTCTAAACTACAAGAAAAATATTTTGGCGTGTGGCCTCTGAGGTTCTCTAAAAAGTTCAAACTTAATAGATTACCTGCTGATTGCGATATACATTCGTATAACGGTTCCCAGAATACAGCCAAATTTAGAGCCGGCAGATTTAGTTTACCGGCTAGAACAGGTAATGATAATAATAATAAAACAGCTGTAATAACAACTGCTCATGCAAATAAGATTAATTTATGTAATCTTATACCAGGACTTCTCATATTAAATGTAGTTGTCATGAAATTCATAGCTCCAAGTAAACTTGAGATACCAGAAAGGTGTAATCCAAAGATAGCTAAATCCACACTTGGACCACTATGACTTTGTATTCCTGATAATGGAGGGTAACAATTTTTGTTGATAACTTCATTTTTAAATTTTATAAACTAATGTTATACTCAGCAATTTTTTTTTACTGTTCGGACTATACCATCATCCTTCATCTAAACCTTATGAATTTTCTATTTCTGATAGTTGTTTTCTTATTTTTCTAATTGTGTCTCTAATCTTTGATAATTTTTCAAAATCACCTTTATTTTTAACATATGATCTAGCTCATATTTTATATTCTAATGATTTAACCCCTTTCATTGTATCTTTAAAATAATCAATAATATGTTCTATTGTTCTAGAGTTTGTTGTATCTAATATATAATGATTATGTATTTCTTTATATCTTACTTTACTAGGTATATGAAAGACCAATCTTATACTTTCTAAAACTATACTATCTAATTTTTGAGTTAGACCAAATCCATGAACAATTCTTTTAGAATCCTTTGATACTAAATAAAAACTACCTTCGGCTTCTATAAATCCAACTATTCAAGGTTTAGTCATTATATTATGTATTATATTTATTTCAGTTAAAGGTAAAGATATATTATTTCAAACCGGGGATAAATAATTATCATCTTTCTTACTATTTTTAAGAATTAAAAGATCTTTATCTTTTTGTTCTTTAGATATACTATCATTATTTAAAATAGCCAAAGCTTTTTTAAATCTAGAATAATCAAAGTATTTGCTAGTTAATAAAGGGTATTTATCAAAAATAGGTAATATTATGTTTTCTATATGTTTTCTGTCTCTTATAAAAAATTGTCCTTTATTGTTATCTTTAGTAACAGAACCTACACCCAATTCTTTCTTTATATGATAAAGTAATCTTAGATTATATCTAGATTGAGCTATTTTATATGATAAACCTCATTTACCATTAGAATAATTAATAGAAAAATTTCCATCACCATCTGTGACACCAACTAATCATTGTTCAAAATAAGCTTTAGATGAAGGATGCTCTCCGTTAAGTCTCTGATGGATAAATTTATTTATCCAGGCGTGTTGTCTTTGTGAATCATACATTTTTACGTACGTATTTCTGGATGTGAGCGTTGAAATACTTCTTTTAGCACCAAGAATATTATTATTAATTGAAAAAAGAAAGCTTTGCTCTAGAAAACATGAGTAGTATAAATTTTTTAGAAGAGTTTCACGCATCGAGGAAAGTTTTATTGCCTCTATGTTACCATAGAGCAACTCCTTACATTCAAGAGTTCAACCTGTACCTACACCATTTTCAATACCACCTGCAAATAAGAATAAAACAATACTAGGTATTAATAATAAGTAACTAATATTATTAAGTCTTGGGAATCCCATATCTGGTCCTCCTAACCCTAATGGAAGTAAGAAATTCAATTGTTATAACCGTTAGGCTATATTTGGACTATATCTTCACCCCATTTTTTTTCAAAAAAAAAAATGGGGGCATAACGTGTAGTCTCTGAGGATCCTATAAAAAAACAAATCATTTTTTTTTCGTTTCCTGCGGATTGTCCATTTTTTATAAAATATTTCATAGTATAAAAATATTCTTTTTAATTTTTAAGGTCTATGTACGCTTCCCATTTTTTTTTATATAAAAGTTTTCACAACACTTATAAAAAGACTTTAGGAGTTTCCCGCAGATAGTTATGTAATAAGAGTAGTATTTCTACCACCCACGGCAATTTCTTTTATATGAATACAAAAAAAGCAACAAATAAGGTTAATAGCACTAAGGTATTAAATCAAAGTATCTAAATGTGAAAAATCAAACGACGTACGTTTATTATTAAATTGTGCTTTAATCGCTTCAATTTCTGATATTTCTTCTTTAGTTAAAACTTTACCAGCCCGTAACCTAGTTTGTTCGACCAGATAAGATCAATCTTTGTAGGCCAAATACTTAGAAGAATATAGAGGAAAACGATTAAAATAGTTTATAACCTTAACATGACTAGCTTCACTGTGAGATATAACCATAAAGGCATAAAACACTTTATCTTTTTTTTCTCTAGTTCTAGAATACAAATTTACACCTAGATACGATGCTATTTTACTTAATATAACAAAATAACTAGTTCCTCCTTGTTCTACTGAAGCATAACGGTGATAATTTTGTCTTAACTCAATACGGAAAAAGGTTTGTACTCTTTTAGTGGTAATATTTCCTTTTTTCTTTCTATCAGTTAGTGATATAGAAAAGTTCCCGTCACCATCTGTAAATCCAGCTAGCCAAGCGTTGCTATCTATAGGTGATAGATCTAAACCTAGGCAATCTATATTATAATTGTAAAATTCATTAAATCAACGTATACCACGGTGTAATGCTTCTATTTTAGGTGTACGCATATAGCCGTTTATAATGTTAATAATTTTAATCACACCTTCTATATCTTGAATCTGTCAAATAACGTAACCTGCATTTTTCTTATCATACACGGTTCCAGCGTTAGTGATATCAGCTAATTTTTTAGCTAAAGGTTTATCCGCTAAATTAAATACTATTAGTATTTTAGGACGATATCTTTTAGCATTAGAATCTTTATCATGAATAGCAAAAGACCCATCCGATTCTATTAGCCCTGCTAGGTAGGATCCTATTTTTGATCTTAATTCTGATTCTTTTCTAACATTTGATTCTTCTCTAGTGTTTGACTCTGTACTTATATATCTTTTTATTGTATTCATTTGGATTTTACCAAATCCTCCGATTAAAGCTGGCATAACCATAAAGAAAATCATGATTATAGCGTGAGCAGTAATAATACTGTTATATAATTGGTTATCAGCAATATACTGAACTCCAGGCCCTGACAGTTCTAATCTAATTAAAACAGAAAAGGCAGTTCCTATTAAACCTGCAAATAAGGCATATATTAAGTATAACACACCAATATCTTTGGCATTAGAAGATAAAAATCATCTTTCAAATCACATGGTAATCCCTGATGTTTTAATTGTTAAGTTGTTGTACCTATCGCTATCACTATCCTTTTCAGATATTACGAGGTTACTTTTCGATAAGGTAATAGGATTATAAGAGGTCACAATTAGCTAAACTATAGATGTAGTTGTATATTTCCATTTTTGAAAAAATATAGTAAAAAAAAGTTCATTTTACTACACCTAAGGCTAACTACATTATAAAATAATTATCTTATGTAATAGTCGCCAAAACACTCCCTATCCCCTGCGGGTTAAAAAAAAATAAATATTCCATCTTTTTTTAACCCTCAGGGGATAGGTTGTGTTTTTAATAGTATCATTTTTTTTTAATGATTCTTGCAAAGAATACGGGCAGTTACTTTTTTTCTAATTATATTACCCTGTGGGGTAAAAAAAAAAAACAAATAGCCAAGATTTATTTTTTTTTTACCCCGCAAATGATTAGGAATACAGTAAAAAGCCGTTTAACTTTGCGGTAACGTGAGCCTCAAAAAATATCTTAGTAGAGATAAACCTTTATTTCTTTTACGTATTCCTTTTACAAATTTACCTATTGGCATTTTCTTACGTTTTAACTTAGTATTTTACTTTTCCGATTTATTTTTTTTTTAGTGTCTGTATAATGTTAAGTATTTAATAACTAATAGTAAATATCAGATATTAAATATTATATTTCAAATACATTACTATGTATTTTTATATACAAAGATTATTTTTACTAAAATGATTATAACTCTTTTCCAAAAGATCTCATTATCTTAGTGAAACCATAGTATTCTTTCGTAAAGATCCATTACTTTTACGAAAAAGGGATACGAAGGAGTTGAACCTTATATTTATGATCTGCAATCAAAATGCATAGCCCTATGCAACATACCCCTTTATTATTTTTTTTGCTTTAAATAAAAAAAAAAGCAACTAAAAATTAATGTAATTCTAATGCATCTTTAATGTATGAACAAGATAAAACTACAAAAACTTGTGATTGGATAAAGGCAATACCTAATTCTAATCCAGAGAATGCTATTATAAATGCTAATGGTAATAATCCTAAAACAAAGAAAATAATACCAGAACTCATAATATTATAAGTAAATCCACTTAAAATATTTAAAAGCATGTGACCAGATAATATGTTAGCTGCTAATCTTAGTCCTAGAGACACATTTCTAGCTAAGTAAGAAATAAATTCGATTAAAACTAACAGTGGTAATAACCCTAAAGGACAACCTGCTGGAACGAATAAAGAAAAGAATTTTAATCCATGTTCTTTGAACCCTAAAACAGTAGCACCTAACACTACAGTGAAACTAAGCGAGAATGTTAATATAAAATGAGATGTTGATGCAAAACTATAAGGACTTCTTGCTAGACATATAAGTATAGCAAGCCGGACTATATCTTGACTGCTCTATTTAATATGAGCAGCCTTTTACGTGTAGTCTCTGAGGACCCCTCTATTACACACTATGTTTTTTAGTACAAAACACACGTAGTATCTGTAGGTTTCCTGCTGATTATTCATTGTTTTATCTTTAGAGTTGTTACGTCTTTTAATAAATTCTACAACCATTGTTAAATTCATTATTAATGATCGTATCTAAAGCATTAGAAACTTTCAGCATATAGTAAAATTTTACATATTATATTACCAAATATAAAGCGTAATTAAAAAAAAAATATTGGGTTAGACTATTCTATATCTAAGACATTTAGTTAATGTATTCTTTTACTGTTCATATTACTTTTAATTCTTTTTATATTTTCTATACCCTGCTTTGTTAAATGATCTTTAGATTTTATTAACTCGGCTACTTTACAAAAATCTAGGTAATCTTTCTTCTTAGTACCTAATAAGGGGGGGGGGGGTATTTATTAAATAAAGATATAATATTATGACTTATATCAGAAAAAGTTGAAACAGTTAAATTTACTTCATTACGGTTAAAATAACATTTCCCACAACCTAAATAATTTGAAATATTATCTAATAACAATGAGTCCTTAGAATGTTGAGTTATTACAAATCTTAAACATATATTGTCTGTTGTTATTTTGCTTTTAGATTCTTGAATAATAACCATAAAAGATTCCTCCCCTTCAAGAAACCCTATTAATCAATAAACATCTTTTATATCTGAAAAATCAACCTTTGGTATTACTACGGGTATCATATTAGGAAATGTATCTTTAAATTTTTCAGATAAACCCCAGTTTAATACAGATTTTACACCAACTAATATTAGTAAACCTTTTTCAGTTAAATGTAACTTTTCCTATAATAAATCAATAGATTGTTTAAATAACAGGTAATCTGCTGATTTTTGAGATATTAAAGGATAATTCTAGAAATGTCTTGTTATTACTCTTAAATTCTTTAAAAAGCTAACACGGTACATAAATAAATCTTGACCATGTTTATATATTTTACCTACACCCCATGTTTTTTGTAAAGCTTCTAATATGTTTAAATCTTTTTTATGTAAATTATGTTGAAATATAGGTTTAACTTGTCACCCTTTTTTCATTTTACAATCTTTATAGATAGATATTGTAAAACAACCCTCTGCATCCACAAGACCTGTAATATAATAAGGATTAAGATAATAATTGTTATTAAGGTTGTATTTAGGATACTGGGAAGTATTTGAAGAATATAGTCTTATTGTTTTTTTTTTTAATTAGTTAAGCTAAATTTGTGGATAATATTTTTATGTAGGCTCCTCTTAACCATACCTATTAAATTGTTAATTAAAATAAAGATAAATAGGGCATACATAAATGGGAAATAAGCTTGCCCACTTTTATTGTTAATTTGGTTTACTACGATACTATGTATAGTAGCATATAGTGTTTCTTGGCTTAAAGATCAACTATTTGGAGTAATTTTTGAATGGTTAGTAGCTAAAACACTGAAGTAAAAAGCTATAAACGCAGCAATTGTCATATATAGTCCTATATTTGTAATAGATATGTTCATATTCGCTAATAATGGTGTATCAATACTAAATAGGTTTCTTATTTCAAATTGATCTAGCGGACTCGCTATTGTTAGGTAGTGGTTAAACATGTACATAGTTCTTAAATTTTACTACAAGAATGGTGTTTACTACAATAAAAGTAATTAAAAAAAAATGTTTAATTACTTTTATAAAGTAGTTATATGGTATGCTGGTCTAATTAATGAATTAAACGCAAACATTTTTTGTTTAGGAATCAAATGTAATGTTATATAAATAATTACTTGGATACAAATAAGCCGGATCCTGTGTGTAATATTTAACTAAAATAAAGATTAATTAAGGCTTTTTATTTCATATTTCTAATAAAACACTAAAAGTTTTCATTATTAAATTTTCTGTGCATTACCCAAGCTTGTGCCCCACTAAAAAAGCTATATGTTAATCACCGGACTTTCCTATCATTATCTTAACAACACTATAATAGCTGTAAGATTTACATTTGCATCACAAGTTTAATAATAATATTAAAAAAAAATTCAAGAAACGCCTTTTTTTTTATGCGTAGTTTACTAATCTGTATCGTTAGTTAACTTCAATATACAAAATATATTTCCTATAGCCAGGAGAGAAATTTGAATTCCCACTATTAATGCATGAAATTAATGTTCTACCAATTGAACTATCCTGGCTTATTATTTTTTTTAGAAATAGCCCAGCTAGTTTCTAGTTTAGTTTAAACAAAATTTAACTTAGTTTTAGCTAAAGTTTATCTAACTTATAAAGGGCTAGAGTCTAAATGCTAATAAGTATTTCACACAAAGCTGTTTTAGTGTATGAACAGCTTTGTAAAAATCGTAGTTATACGCTATACAGTGAATTCTTTAGAGAAGAGTTCTAACCAAAAAATTCTAGCAAAAAGATATAAAATAAGTATCTAAAATATACGGTTTTATTACAAATAATTGATATACAATATACAATGTATATATATGAGGAAAAATCTTTTTTAATATAAAGTAATTGTAGTTATATAAAGCATACTGGGAGGATACCCTGGATCGAACAGGGAACTTACTGTTCCACATACAGTTGTTCTGCCAATTGAACTACATCCACCTTTCTATGTAGGGGTGATTCGAACACCCATAAGTAAATACCAAAAATTTATGACTTACCATTAGTCTACTACATATTAATAATTCTAACCCTAAACTAGTAAGCATATATTCTAACAAATACACTACATTACTATTATCTATATGGGTAATAAGATTTGAACTTATATGAATAATTCACCCCGTCCTAAGCGGGACCTGTCTACCTATTTCAGCATACCCATTTTTTTGTCTATGTATAATAAGAATTTTACGATTAATCTGTGATCCAGCTCTACTCGTATAAAGATTATTTGCTAAATAACGAATTTAATTGTATCAACTTAAAAAATAACTCTTTTTCTTTTTTACAAAACAAAAGTGAAGTAACTCGTAGCCGTTACTGAAAAATAGTAGATAAAGACTTTATTTGTTTCATTTTTATATAAAAAGTAATAAATTGCCCAAGATAAGATTTGAACTTATAACCTAAACACCTTCAAAGTTTCGCTCTACCAATTGAGCTACCTGGGCTTTTTTTCTTATTACCCTTATTTATACACAATTCATCTAATTCAGTTAAATTAGAAAAACAGCACTACTCTTTTTAATAGTTACGAGTAGTTCAGTAGTAAATAAACTAGCAGCTTGTGCCTTTACATTAAAAAAGTTTTTTCCTATCCTTTGGGGATTAAAAAAAACAAAAAAA
>Ga0181466_1000214_pt2 | contig 20043 bp, 17 predicted proteins | sample InSIn4gowninarea_FD_119078 | JGI IMG/M metagenome (GOLD analysis project Ga0181466, IMG submission 119078) | Clean room microbial communities from NASA Spacecraft Assembly Facility at Jet Propulsion Laboratory, Pasadena, California, USA -... ... | reverse complement strand
GTTCAGCGGGAACTATGATGGCAATGTGGACGCTTATGTAATGCCTGCTACTGGTGGTGTGCCGGTGCGCCTGACCGAACATGGTTATCCGGACCGTGTGGTGGACTGGACCCCTGATGGCAAGCATATTTACTTTGCTTCACTTAGGGAGAGCGGTAAGGCAAGATTCAACCAGTTTTATACGATTGCTGATACTGGCGGAGTAGCCTCCAAAATGCCCTTTGCTTATGCTGAGTTTGGCTCTTACTCGCCCGATGGCAAACAAATGGCGCTTGTTTTCCGCAGTCAGGCTACCCGCAACTGGAAGCGCTATCGTGGTGGCTGGCGGGCAGATATCCATATTTATAACTTTGCCGACACCAGTGCACAAAACATCTCCCTCAACAGCGATGCAGGCTATGAGTTTCCCATGTGGAGTGGTAATTACATCTACTTTATCTCCGACAGAGGTCCGGAGCTGCGTATGAATCTTTGGCGCTATAATATTAGTAATAAAACATTCGAACAGCTTACCCATTTTACCGATTACGATGTTCATTATCCATCCCTTGGTCCTGATGATATTGTGTTTGAAGAAGGCGGAAAACTATACCTGTACCCATTGGCAGGCAGCTCTCCTAAAGAAGTGAAAGTAAATGTGGTAGCAGATGAAGCAAGCATTAAACCGGGGACCGAAAGCGTAAAGAAATATTTTGCTTATGCAGGAATATCACCTGATGGCAACCGTGTAATAGTAGAGGCAAGAGGAGAATTGTTCTCACTGCCTGCTGCGGACGGCTTTATAAAAGATTTGACTCAGAGCTCCGGCAGCGCCGAGCGTTACCCGGCATGGTCTCCTGATGGCAAAAGCATTGCTTACTGGTGTGATAAAAGCGGCGAGTATGAGTTATATATAATGCAGCCTAACAAAGAAGGCAGTGCAAAGAAGATCACCAGCTATGGTCCGGGTTACCGCTATGCATTGTGGTGGTCGCCGGATAGTAAGAAGGTGGCATTTATAGACAAAGCCATGCAGATAAAAGTAGTGGATATAAGTACCGGCACACCACCAGTAGCAGGCATTACATAAGCGTCCACATTGCCATCATAGTTCCCGCTGAACGCAATTTTACCGCCATCAGGTGAAAACTTAGAATAGGCTTCCATGCCCGGAGGAGAGCTTAGCTTAATGGCTGTACCGCCTTCTTTGGGCACAATCCAAATATCATTGGCATAACTAAAAACAATCTGTGTTTTCGATACATCGGGGTAACGCAGCAACCCGGCATCTGTTTGTGCAATTGCTGACTGAGACACTATACAAACACCCAGTAAGCAGTTAAGTAATCTTCTCATAAGCTTGTTATTATATTAGAAGAGATATCACTTGTAAATATAAAAGAAAAGAGAAGTTGTTGTATGGTGTATAAATGATGAGCGGTAGAGGGTACTTGATAGTATAGGGATTATGGCGCTACTGTATATTTACATCCCTGCACATTACCTGCTGCCAAGGACTTCTGTTTACCCCTGTATTCTACTACCGATATACTGTTAAAAGAGTCGAGTAGGCAAGGGCATTTCAGCCCAAGCCTCTCACAGAACCGTGCTTGAGACTCTCACCTCACACGGCTCTTCTTATCCAAATCACCATTTTATTCCCAGTTGCCAATGATAAAACAGAGTAGGATTAGCTTGCTGTATTGTTTTGTATTTTACCATTACTTCCTTCTTACTTTGAAGCTTGTACTTGTTCTTTATCCATGTTCTGAGCTTCTCATTGACATAATGGAACACCTGGAGTGTCTTGTAACGATAAAACCTGCTGTAGTAATTAATCCATCCTCTGATCTTGGGATTGAGCTTTTCCGCAAACCACTCCACAGTCTGCACACTCCATCTGGGGTGTAGTACTTCTCTGATTGCCTCCCTGATGGACGCTTTAGCCTTTGAACTGATAGCGCCTGCAAAGATCATATATGTTCTGTATCCCTTTGCAGAAAGGTCTCTTTTCCTGCGGGGCTGAAAACTATAGCCCAGAAACGTAAAGCTTTCCTGCTCGTGTTTAACGTTGCGCCTGTAGTTTTTGCAATACACCATCTTTGTCTTTTCAGGATGCAAGGTGAGTTCATACTCCCGTAGCCGCTGATCAAGGGCTGTGAGCAGGTGTTCTGCTTCTTCCTTGCTGCGGCAATGGATAACAATATCATCGGCATATCGCTCAAATGGATTGTTTGCAAAAGCCGATTCCATCCATTTGTCGAAGCCGTGATGCAGGAATACATTAGCCAGCAAGGGACTGATGACTCCACCCTGTGGCGTGCCCTTCGTCCTTGCCGCTATCGTGCCATCTGCCTGCTCTACGCCTGCTTTCAGCCATCTTTCCACGTACATCAGTACCCACTTCTCACAGGTATGCAGCCTCATCAGCTTCAGCAGTATATCGTGGCTGAGGTTATCAAAGAAGCCTTTGATGTCCACATCTATCACCCAGTCGTATGCCGTACAGTGCTGCTGGCATTGTGCCAGTGCATCATGGGCACTCCTGCCGGGTCTGTAACCGAAAGAACTGGGGTGAAAGATGGTCTCCAGAGATGGTTCGAGATAGTCTTTGACTACCCCTTGTGCGATGCGGTCACTAACTGTAGGAATACCCAAAGGTCTGAGTCCACCCTGTTTCTTGGGAATAAATACCGTGCGCACCGGAGGTGGAAAATAACTGCCTGAAGTCATGCGATTCCAGACTTTGTACAGGTTAGCCGACATGTTTTCATTGAACAGTTCAATGCTTTGGCGGTCTATACCTGCACCGCCATTCTTAGCAGTGACTTTCAGATAACTGTTATACACCATCTGTTTGGTGATCGGTAATGATTTTGTCATTTTCTTGTTTTCGTCTTCCACTATCCATTGCATAAGCTCCGCAAAGCTTAAACCTCAGTGGGCAGTGTTGTGATCCAATACTTTGACCGGATAAGCAAAGCCCTTCGCTCCCGCTCCATTACAGAGCCTTCTTCGCTACTATGGCTTTGTCCGACGCTTCCTGTTGCTTCTCCCGCCTGAAGCAGGATTGAGTTGCAGTCTAAACCGTAGGTCTATTGACGAACAGTCGTTTTCTAAAAAAAAACTCCTGCAAAGCACGTTGGCACATCAACAGGAAAGCCTCTCACGTTTTGTATAAGAGCCTGTGTAAAGCTGCTGCCGTCTTCATGCCGGTTGATCCGTGACCAGTAAACAGTTATCCGCCACGGTTGTCCTGTCAGACCTACGCATCCAACAGTTTTATCAACATCTAAATCATTTCGACACGTCTTCAACGGTTCACTTGCGTTCAGCTTCTTTACACGCACCTGATGGCGTCTCAGCGCCACCTTTTCCTAAACGTTCAGCACCATGCCTTTTGAACACAGCACCTTTAGGGGGTTTGCATACCCTCACTGCAGAGCGTATGCGGCAGACCTGCTGCCATCTCTTATACAACATTGAAAAGAACTTCTCATCCTTTTCATTCGTGACACACCGTAGGATGATCGGCTTAGATACGGGGGAGGTAGGGGGAGGTAGGGTTTAATGTTTAAGTATAGTATTTAAAGTTGAGGGAGTTAACGGGTTAAAGAGTAGTTTAAAGTTCAGGTTGGCTAAGGTGCGAATAGGGAGCAGGCATGGCTTTCCCATGAACTATCCATGGCTTTGCTACGGCTTAGCTATGGCTTTGGTGTACAGGAGGTAGGAAGGAAGCAGGACTTTATTACCCGGATACATACAGTCATAATGCTATGCCGTACTATATATTCAATAGAAAATCCTTAATACTCCGGGGGCTACTTCGATCCTATCTATATACACCGGTAACCTGCAACCGGCAGCTTTCGCCATCCGTGTCATTTGTGAGAAACCCTAACTCCCTGCATAAATAATCAATCCTAACCCCGCCACAAATAACACAAACATCGCCGCGATTAAACCATTCGTCCCTTTAGGAGCATTGGTAAATTCCTTCCATATAAACACACCCCACAAGGCAGCGATCAGTGTAGCGCCTTGCCCTAAGCCATACGAGATAGCAGGACCAGCTTTGCCCGCGGCAATCAGGTTAAGCGAATTACCCAATCCCCAAATCAATCCACCGAGGATACCTGTCAAGTGCGTACTGAACTTACCCTTGAAATAAGCAGCATAGCTCGTAGGTGCACCCACAAAAGGTTTTTTGATAAGAATAGTATTAAAGAGGAAGTTGCTGATAAAAATACCTACTGAAAAAATAAACACTGCCGTATAAGGCGTCATTTTTCCGGGTGCAGGAGATTGAAAGTTCTCCAGGTCCATACTTGCTGCAATAAAGCGGTAAAAGAAAGACATCAATATACCGGCTACCAATGAGATCAAAATGCCCTTACCGGATACAGATTGCTCGCTTGCGCTCCTTCTCCGGTAAGCAATAGCGTTAATAATTATAGCTATAGCAACTAATGCAATGCCTGCGAATAATAGGGTAGGGTTGCCTTTTTGCGCAGCAACATAGTTAACAATCACCCCCAGCACCAACGCCAACCCAATAGCTATCGGAAAAGCTACCGACATACCCGCAATAGCAATCGCAGCAGAAAATAAAATATTAGCAGCATTGAATATAACACCACCTATGAAAGCACTCAGCAGGTTGCTACCATCTGCTTGCTGCAAGTCATTAATAAAAGTTCTTCCTCCACTGCCATTACTTCCAAGCGTAAAATCAGAGAGGATGGAGAATAACAAAATACCTATTACATAATCCCAATAAAACAACTCAAAGCGCCAGGTCTTACCGGCGAGCTTTTGAGTATTGCCCCACGAGCCCCAGCAAAACATAGTGATAATACAAAAAACAACAGCAAGCGAATAATCGTTAACAATGAACATAGCAGTAGTGGTTTTTTATAAAAGCTAAAAGGTAGTAAGTCTTTGACTGGCAGTTAATGGCTTATCGGCATAAGTAATATAGTGATAAGCATGCAATGAATAATCGTCATTTGGATTCAGCACTTTCATAGTTACGGTATGCTTTCCATTGCTTAACCCATACTGCCAGAACAGCTCATAGCGTCTTGTAGTAAAATCGGTAGGTAGCCTAACCGTATCCACCTTTTTACCATCCATGTACAGTTCTGCTTCTATAACATAATCAGGCTTATCATTGCTCTTTTTCTGTGCAGCACCACTTACTATAAAGCCAGTCCCCGTAAAGCTGAAAGTAGTTTCAACAATGTCGGTGTTCAGGTTTATCTTATCTGACGGGTACATATCAGGAAAGCCCTGCTCTAATCTTACCGGTGTTGGTTGTTGCACTGCAATGATCACATTATCGCCCTGTTGTTTGCCACCATGTGCCAGTATATTTTGCACGGCATGTTTGTAGCCTATATCATATACCTTATTCAACGAGATAAAGGTGTACTTGAAGTTGATATCCTCTGCATCTTTCAGCCCTCTTTTCCAGAGGTCCGGTATTTTATTGTAACCCAAAATAGTTCCTAATACTCCACCAACAGAAGACGGATTGCAGTCTGCATCCTGTCCGCACCGTGTAGCTATATCCAGTGTCTTTGTGAAGTCACCATTGCCGTACAGTAAGCCGGTAACCACATAAGCCGAATTGATCTTTGCATCAATATCGAATGGTGCAAAAACTCCTTCGCCACAAGCCACATCATTAGACCATTTATTCTGCAACTCGTACCAGGTGCGGTGCCAGTCATTCGGGTATTGGTCGTGCCAGCGAATTACATCACTGATGCATTTGTAAAAACCGCTCTGCTGCGGTATTGTTTTTAAAGCTGTCTTGACGATGTATGGAATATCAGAGGAAGTAAAGGCCAGTGAGTACATAGCCCCAATAAACACACCGCCATACCAGCCGTCACCATAGTTCATAATATGTCCTATCTTATCACTTATCTCCGATGCAGTATTCGGCATTGCAGGACTCATCAAACCTGCATAGTCCGATTCTATTTGATAGTCTATATCATCTGCATGCGGGTTGTTCGTCCAGTAGCCTGATTGTGGTGCTTTAATGCCATTCAGAATATTATACCGTGCAGCCTGGTTAGCGTGCCACAACATATATCCTGCATTGGCAAAAGCATTCGCAAATGAATCTACCGGTGCATTCAATCCGTACTTTTCAAATACATCTACAAACGTCAGGTCCATGTACAGATCATCATACAAGCCGGGATTATTGGTCATATTATCTTTCACATAAGTATCACTCCAATGTAGCGGTTGGTAGTCCTGTATAAAAGTACCATTGTATCTAAATTCATAGGGTCCGCCGAACGTAACCCCGATAGTTTGTCCGGCCCAGCCGCCTTTTATTTTATCCTTCAATACCTCATTGCTGATAGTTATGGTTTGCTGCGCAAAGCTGAACGAGCCAGTGATAAGTAATAACAGGAATGTAACTGTATGCTTCATAAGTGTAATCTGTTTAATAATGTCTTCTTACTTGTATGCTTATTCAATAAGTTTATGAATAGAAAATATACAATCCAACACTCACAATTCACACTCTCCTTACCCTCACCCCTACCCCTCTCCACCCGTGGAGAGAGGTAGGGGTGAGACCACTCACAAAATCCCTTCCACCTCATGCCTATACGGTGCCGAAGCCTGTGCGCCTAAACGTGTAACTGATATAGAAGCCGCCTTGCAGGCAAAAGCCGCGGCATCAACTACTTCCTTACCCTGAGATAAAGCTACCGCCAACGCACCAGTAAATACATCACCTGCAGCAGTGGTATCTACTGCTTTTACAGCTATGGTTGGTACATGTGTAAACGCGCTATCATGCAGCACCAGTGATCCGTTGCTGCCCATTGTTATAATTACTGTATGGATACCTTTTTCATACAATACATTAGCAGCCTGTTGTGCCGATGCTATATCTGTCACCTTAATGCCGGTGAGTATCTCAGCTTCTGTTTCGTTTGGTGTAATAATGGAAATACATTGCAACAACTCATTTGATAACGTGCAGGCGGGAGCGGGGTTCAGCATCACTGGTATGCCTCTGCTAAACGCTTTAGCTGCTACGTACTGCACAGTTTCTAATGGTATTTCCAACTGCATGAGTATTATGGTTGCACTATCCATTAATGCATCTATATTCTGCAAGTCATCTGGTGCGAGCGCTGCATTGGCGCCGGAGGCAACAGCAATAACATTCTCGGCATGTTTATCCACCATTATCAGAGCTATGCCCGAAGGTAGTGTTGCATCGGTAAGCAGGTGAGCTGTATGGATACCTTCTTGCTCAAACAACGCCTTAGCCTGGTTGCCAAAGATATCGTTGCCTACTTTGCAAATGAAGGTAACAGCACCGCCAAGCCTTGCCGCAGCCACCGCCTGGTTGGCGCCTTTACCCCCGGCTGCCATGAAGAAAGTACCACCTAATATTGTTTCACCAGGTAAAGGCAAGTGGTCAGTTTGAATAACCATATCGGTATTGGAACTGCCAATAATTAGTATTCCATGTTTCATGATAAGCAAGCAATAGTTTGTAGCAATCAGTTTATGGGTAAATATATAACAGTATCACTTTTTACAATACAATCGTTATCTACACCACTAAGCATAGATACAACTTCGCTAAGATAGCGATGCTATTGTTATTATTCTGTCTGAACCGGGATTTTATGTGATTTGTGGGATTTGCAGGATAAAATAATGGACTATCAATTTGTTCACTTTGAGTTTAAGATTCATACCTGCTTATACCAGATTCAAACAGGTTGCCTTACATAAGTTCAGCAATAAATATTCCGCTCCTGCGGAGCTCTGGGGGCGGTGGGGGCTTTCTGTTGCTACAAATGTATCGCTCCTCCGGAGCTTCGAAAGCCATTGTATTTAGATTATAGAATAGTATATATCCTATGCCCGCAGGACCTCCCAGGGAGGCTGTGAGCTTTGGGATACCAAATTGGAAATGGTATTAGTCTTCTTTCACAACTATGTGTTCCCCTATATTCTTATGATCCTATATGGATCACAATTCCTCTAAAAAAAGAAAAACACCCCAAGGTGTTTTCTCCGTTCATAGATAAAATCAATTTATAATGCATTCATTACTACTGAAACAATATCACTATATAGTAAAGTCCTGCCGCCAGCAAAGCACTTACCGGTATAGTAAGTACCCACGCCCACACCAGGTTGATAGTTACACCCCACCGCACAGCCGATAAGCGCTTGGTAGCACCCACCCCTATGATAGAACCGGTGATGGTATGAGTAGTGCTTACAGGAATACCTAAACCCTCAGTGAGAATGAGAGTGCTGGCAGCCGCAGTTTCAGCAGCTACGCCTTCAAGGGGTGTTACTTTGGTAATGCGTGTGCCCATTGTTTTTACTATTTTCCAGCCGCCGCTCATGGTACCTAAGCCAATGGCACTATAACAGGCCAGCGGCACCCAAAAAGGCATGTGCTCTACCACATTCTGAGGTACATTACCGTTGTTATTGTAAAAAGCAATAGCTACCGTTATTAAGCCCATTACCTTTTGTGCATCGTTACCACCATGCCCAAGGCTGAAGGCTGCAGAGGAAAACAATTGCAAACGCTTGAACCACCGCTCTGATTTGTAAGGATTGGATTTTCGGCATATCCATACAATAATAAGGGTGATAATGAAAGCGAGTATCATACCTATCAGTGGCGATAGAAAGATAAACAATACCGTTTTGGTAAGGTTTTGCATCACTATCACATTGAACGAGCCCACCTTGGCTACAGCCGCACCAATAAAACCGCCAATAAGAGTGTGTGAAGAACTGGATGGAATACCAAACCACCAGGTAAATAAATTCCAGCAAATAGCTGCTATTAATCCGGCTAATATCACTGCCAGATCAACAAACTGGGGATAGATCGTATTTGCAACAGTATTGGCAACCTTATGTTCTTTAAAAACAAAGAAAGCTACAAAGTTCCACAAGGCTGCCCATAGCACCGCCTGAAAAGGTGTCAATACTTTGGTAGAAACGATAGTAGCTATGGAGTTGGCAGCATCATGAAACCCATTGATATAGTCGAAGATGAGTGCCAGTATAATAATAACAACTAATAAAGTCATAATTGCAACAAGGGAGATTACGAAAATGTATGGCTAAGCGTATTTAACGATAATAGATTCAATTACATTAGCGGCATCTTCGCACTTATCGGTTACAATCTCCATTGCCTGGTATATCTCTCTTTTTTTAATGAAAGCTTTCATGTCATTCTCATTCTCAAAGAGTCGTTCAAGGTTCAGATCATAAATATCATCAGCCTGGTTTTCAATGCTGTTTACTTTCACCATTGCCTCCGTCATGCGGCGCAGGTTTTTCATATCCCGCAGTCCATATACGGCAGTTTTTATTTCGGTGCTTGCATCGGCAATCAGGTCAGCCATTTTACGAATACCGGTATCATCGGGATTCACATTATAAAAGCTGATCTTCTTGGCAGAGCCAAATATAAAGTCACAAATATCATCGAGTGCCGAAGTAAGGGAGTGAATATCTTCCCGGTCAAAAGGAGTGATGAAGTTTCGGCTAAGCTCTGTAAATATTCTATGTGTTGTATCATCGTTGCGGTGCTCCATATCTTCCAGTTGAGAGATAAGGGCACTACGGCGGCTGCGTTCGGGCTCATAAACTACTTGTCTTATCAGGTGTCCCATATCCTGTACCGTACTAGCTACTTCCTCAAACAGTTCATAAAAGATCTTGTTTTTTGGCATGAATATCCGTCCGAACGTATTAATTCCCATAGTAAGATTTTTGCAAAGGTAGAAATATGAAAACGGATTGACCGAACTTAGAAATAATTAATAATAAGATAATATGCACTTGTCTTTTAACTACTCAAACAAGTATTAGATAATAAGGTGTTTTGTATTACAGGCTAATACTTTATATAAGAAGCAAGCTGCAGCTAACAAAAACTGTACGGAACTATAGTAAATGATCCATGTACTAATAATTGCTGGTAAATACTGCAGTTTGCTTCTTATACCCCATTGTACCAGGCTGGAGATGCTCATTACAGAATAGCATATGCAGTAAACATCCAGATTAACAACTAAAATTGTTACTGCTACTAATACCATCTGTCAACTTTACTCTTGATATCAACCTGGTATAAGTAAAACGCATTAAGACTGCGCCCACAAGTTCTCAGGATATTCCCCATTTGCTATCAGTGCATCAATACTGGCTTTTACTATCGGTGCATCTTCTTTGTATGTTACACCAAACCACTTGGCACTGGTAGGTATTACTTCTATTTGTCCTTTGCCCGTTTTAATGAACTGGTCAGCAACTTCAGGCATTAAAAATTCGGCTTTGGGGTTATTTATATTTTTGTTCAAAAACTCCTCAAACAACTGCTCACAAAGCTGGATAAAGCTTGGTGCAAAGCAGAAAAAGTTCATGCTTACCATAGTGTTATCAGCAAGCGGAACCAATTGGTCACCATCCTCATACACAATCTGTCCGTCGTCTTTACGGTAGATCTTCAAGCGCTCATCTATACCCGTTAATTCATTCTGGTCATTGGTACTGATAACGCCGCGGCTTACACTGCCATGTTCACTCAGTGTATTAGCCAGTTCGTAGCCAATCACAGCATACCTATTATCCGCTACCCTGGTAGTTAAAAACCGGTAGGCTTTTGCAAAAGCATCTTTACCATAATAATCATCTGCATTAATAACAGCAAAAGGCTCGTTTACAGCACCTTTGCAGCATAATACTGCATGACCTGTTCCCCAAGGTTTTTTACGGTCTGCCGGCACGGTGTGGTTGCCTATGAAAGCATCCAGTTGTTGATACACATAATCCGTTTCAATGCGGCCTTTCAGTTTGGGTTCAAATATTGCCTTGAAGTTATCTGCAAAATCTTCCCTGATAATGAACACTACTTTTTTGAAACCGGCCTCAATGGCATCGTAAATAGAATAATCCATAATCGTTTCGCCGGAGGGTCCAAAAGATTGTGTTTGTTTCATACTACCGTAGCGGCTGGCCATGCCTGCTGCCAATATTACCAAAGTTGGATTCATATTGAGTGTGGTTTTTAAATTTTGCGAAGCTAAATGAATTATGCAAAAAGGGACAGATTAATTAATGAGCTATATTACCTGACAGACCATGCTCTTTAATATATAATGATATATGATTGCAGGTATAGCATCATACTAACTCCTTACCTAAAATATACTTATACCAAATTCAAACAGGCAGACATATACCATTTGCCAGTTACAGGTGTGTATGGCTTAAGAGGGGAGTACGCAGAGTGTTCCTTAGCCGTAAATACGGAGGAGATAAGGAGGAGATTCGGTATAAGTTCAGTATAACTTCAGTGTAAGTTCAGTATAACTTAGGTATAGCCTGGCAAGTAAGATTGTGCATCGTATATCATAGGTTTTCTATCCCATCGTATATTTAAAAACTTAACCGAATGATTTAATATATGCTGTTTGCAAATGATAAAGAACTACGTGTACAGCCATTGCATGCGCAATGGTTGGATGAACATAAAGTAAAACTTGATGTATTACGTCTTGATGAGGTGCACCCGGTAGTAAGCGGCAATAAATGGTATAAACTGCACTTTTATTTGCAGGAAGCTATTGCACAGCACTATGATACGATTGTAACTTTTGGGGGTGCATATTCCAATCATATTGTTGCTACAGCTTACGCCTGTAAAGTTTCAGGATTAAGAAGTATTGGGATAATAAGAGGAGAGGAGCCGACAGTTTATTCACATACCTTATTACAGGCAAAGGCTTATGGTATGCAATTGCATTTTGTAAGTCGTGAAGCATACCGGCAAAAAAAAGATTTAAAAACATTGTACCCCACTGCTTACCGGATAAACGAAGGTGGCTATGGAAAAGATGGTATTGCAGGCGCCGCACTTATTTTAAAGGAGGTACCACAGTTACAACAATACACCCATATCACTTGCGCAGTTGGAACAGGCACTACACTCGCTGGTATTATCACTGCAGCCTTACCACATCAAACCATTATTGGTATAAGTGCACTAAAAGGGTATTCCACATTGGAGAACGATATAAGAAAATTATTGCCATCAGCCTTTCACCATCGGTTTACTGTTGTACATGATTATCATTTTGGCGGCTACGCCAAACATAATGCAATGTTATTGGAGTATATGAATGAGATGTGGAAAACGCATCACTTGCCACTGGAGTTTGTGTACACTGCTAAAGCATTATACGGAACAGAAGCTTTGATTCGTTCTGAAATCATTCCACAAGACAGCCATGTGCTGATTGTGCATACCGGAGGCTTGCAGGGAAATTTATCCTTACCTGCCGGTACTTTGGCTTTTTGATAGAACAGTCAATGTTATATTTGCTGCATTTTAATATTTGGTTGAAGAAATGTATAAATCTGCGCTTGTATTTGTTTTCCTTCTTTTTTCTATTTTGTTCGTAGCTGCTCAGGAGCAACCTATGATGCCACCATTGCCGGAGTTCTCATTACAAAAGGTTGGCACAGGCAAAGTGCGCATAGGCTGGGTTAATCCTTATGGCGCTGATTTAATACAAATCAACGTACAGCGCTCGTATGATAGTGCGCGTGGTTACCGCACTATGTTTTCTACACCCTCTCCAGAGTTGCCGGCAAATGGTTTTGTAGACAACTACGCAGAAGGTTCTAAAGTATATTACCGTATCTTTTATATGCTTAGCAATAATGCCTATTTCTTTTCCAAAACAAAGAAAATAGCACCGGGCTATATTGATTCATCTCTAAACACGTCACTTAACTCTGCAGACAGCATAAGTATTTCATTGCAGGACAATAATAATATCATTGCAAAGCTGCCGTATGCCTTATTTCTTAAGTTTAGGGATTCTGTTTATAGCAATACCAAAGATAGCTTGCTTGCAGTTGGGCAAAATCTCGTTGTTATCCACCCGTACGTTCCTAAAGCTGGTGAATTCCGTGCATCACAATATATGTTTACCGACCGCAGTGGCGCACTCAATTTAAGATTGCCACATGCAGGCGAAAAAAAGTATGCACTGCACGTGTATGAAGCAGATGGTAAGACGCAATTATTCTTTTTGAAGCACATCACCGATTCTGACCTTATTATCAACAAATCCAATTTTATGCACGCCGGATGGTTTGTCTTTGAAATATACGAAGACGATAAGCTGAAAGAACGTAATATGTTCTATATCCAGAAGGAGTTTTAGAATGTTATTGAATATACGGAAGCCTGAAGAGCTAAAGCATGAACAGCCGCAGGCGAGGCTGGGGTGCTAGGTGATTTTGTATTTCACAATCTGCTAGCTGTAGATTGAATTGATTAGGGACATGCAACACCTTGCTGACCTACTGGTATTAGTAACTAATTATGGCGAGAGCCTATAATCGTATTTGTGCAAATACTAATAAACCTAAGTAATGCCCCTTTCACTTACCACTCGCAACACTCACCTCATCAGTAACCAACTCTGCCCCAAACACCTCTTCAAAATGCCGCTTCACCCTCTCCTTTACCTCCTTGAAGCTTACCTCATGTCCCAATTCTTCCTGCAGTGAAGTCACCTTCTTATTCACAATACCACAAGGTATAATATCATTAAAGAAGTTAAGATTGGTGTTTACATTTAGTGCAAAGCCGTGCATGGTTATCCAGCGGCTGCATCGTATACCCATAGCGCATATTTTGCGGGCTCTGCCAATAACGTCCGGCTCTATCCATACGCCGGTCTCACCCTTACTGCGGGTAGCTTTAATACCGTAGTCAGCCAGTGTTAAGATAATCACTTCCTCCAGGCTGCGCAGGTACCAGCCAAGATCGGTTTTAAATGTTTCTAAGTCTAAAATGGGATAGCCTACCAACTGCCCGGGACCATGGAAAGTAATATCCCCACCCCGGTTAATATGGAAATATTCTACTCCTTTTTCAGTGCGCTGCTCTTCGTTAATGAGCAGATTTGACTCTTTACCACTCTTGCCCAACGTATAAACCGGCGGGTGCTCTACAAAGATCAACCGTTGCATAGCAGGCATTCCCGCTCTTTTTGCAGCTATGTTTTGTTGTAATAATGCTTCCTGGTAGTCCCAGGTCTCCTTATACCGCTTTACACCCAAATCTTCAAATAATACTTGTTGCATCATAGCCACAAAGGTATTTTAAGAATAGAGAAAAGTACATGGCACTATCAATAAACAAAAGCCGGATAACCATCTGGCATCCGGCTTTTGTTTAGCAAAAATGATTTATTTCGCTTCTTTTCTTCCTTATTACTTGCTCCTTGTCCCTTACCTTATTGTTTGGTGAAATTATATACCAGGTAAGCATTGTTGTTGCCTATTTGCGTCGGTTCACGGAGTGTAAAGCCACTATTGGTAATATTAGTTAACTCCAGGCGGTAGCCTTCTGTTACTTTGCGTGCCTTAGCGCCATTATCAATATGTTTAAACTGGAAATATTTTACTCCGTTATCATCCCGTAAGCTCCAAAAGATAGGTCTTGCACCGCCGGGACAGTCAGCACTTTGCTGTACTGTATAAGTTGCATTGCCACTCTGGGTTAAAAACCACACGCTGCCAACCAAGCAATTGGCATTTACATCATCAAATACAGTGATCTTATAGTCCGATGGATTATTTACACCTTCTATGTTCACGCTGTTCAATACCCAACTACCGTTAAGGTTCACACCCTGCACCTTATGCGCGGAGCAGGAGAACAGGAGAATAGTTATCAAACAAACACTTAATGCTGAAATAATTCTTTTCATACGTAACTTTTTCAGCCATAAAGCAATTGAAATGCCAAAACTATTTTACCAGGTGGCTCTTGCTGCAGGCGATACTTCCAGGCTGGCGAAATCACCCTTGAGATATTTATAATAAGCAGTAATAGCGATCATACCTGCATTATCAGTACAATACTGAAAAGGTGGAATAAACGTCTTCCAGCCGTGCTTTTTGCCATAAGCTGTTAAAGTTTGGCGAAGACTGCTGTTGGCACTCACACCACCGGCAATACACACGTTCTTAATACCCGTCTGCTGTACAGCCTTTTTCAGCTTTTTCATTAAGATATTTACAATCGTGTACTGTACCGATGCACATAAATCAGCCAGGTTCTGCTCAACGAACTGTGGGTTCGCAGCTACTTCTTTTTGCAGAAAATATAACACGGAGGTCTTCAGGCCGCTAAAGCTGAAGTTGAGTTCGGGGATCTGTGGCTCGGCAAACTTAAACCTGGTTGCATCTCCCTGCTGCGCATACTTATCTATCAGTGGCCCGCCCGGATAGGGTAGATGCAGCAACTTGGCAGTTTTATCAAAAGCCTCGCCTGCAGCATCATCAATAGTAGCACCAATCACTTCCAGATCATCCGGAGCGCGGGCAAGCACAATTTGGGTGTGACCACCACTCACTGTTAAACACAAGAATGGGAAAGCCGGTCTGGGCTCTTCTATAAGGTTGGCTAATACATGTGCCTGCATGTGGTGTACTGCTATCAGAGGTTTATCGAGCGCAAGAGAAAGTGATTTAGCAAACTGCGCACCCACCAGCAAGCTGCCAATCAGTCCGGGCGCTTGCGTAAAGGCGATGGCATCAACATCGGAGAGTTGTGTACGGGCAGTGTCCAGGGCTACGTTTACCACAGGCACTATATGCTGCATGTGTGCGCGGCTTGCCAGTTCGGGCACTACACCACCATATTGCTCATGCACTTTTTGCCCGGCAATGTGGTTAGCAACTACTTTTTCATCTATACACACCGCTGCGCTTGTGTCGTCGCAGGAAGACTCTATTGCAAGAATAGTAATACTCAAAATATACCTTGTTGAATAACAAATAAAGGCTGCAAAGTTATAGGCTGTAGCTTATAATGTACCTGCCTCCCGATACTCAGGTTGTTAATTGTTCCGGCAAAGCAGTTTCATTAAGTTACGCATGCTCCTCAGGCCTAGAGTAATCACGCTAATGGGCATGATGGCGTTATTATAGAAGAATCATTATCACGTAAATCTCATAACCCCGAAAGGTCGACATAACATACTTAATAGTATTGCTCACGGGAATGGAACAAGGTTTTCTATATCACTTACTCCTGATGGCTTCTACCGGGTTCATTTTAGCGGCTGTTCTTGCCGGAATGATACCCGACAAAATTCCCAGAACTACACACACACTAAAGGCAATAAAAATAATATGCGGTGCAATAAATATAGGGAATGGCAAGATGCTACTTAATATAAGTGTAAGTATATACACGAGCAATAAGCCAAATGAGCCACCCATAATGCAGAGGAAAGCGCTCTCCAATAAGAATTCAGTAAGTATAGTACGGCTTTTAGCACCAATGGCCTTTTTAAGACCTATCTGGCTGGTGCGTTCGCGTACAGTAACAAACATAATATTAGCAACGCCAAAACCACCTACAATCAGCGATAAGCCGGCAATTACCCAGCCACCGATATTTACCGATCCAAAGAACGAACCCACTTGCTGGCTGAACGTATTTACATCATTTAGCGCAAAATTATCTTCGGTAGTAGGGCTTAGTTTGCGCAACTGGCGCATGATGCCCCGTAACTCATCAATTAATGCTGCTGTAGTAACATTTGGCTTCCCGTTAACCATGATAAACGGTTGCCCCATATTCTGGTCATTGGTATTCCAGATACTGGCAAAGTAGCGGTAAGTCAGTAAAAGACAGTTGTCATAATCAAATCCGTTACCTATCAGTGTAGAACCTTGTTTCTCTATTACCCCCACTATTTGCAAGTGCTTGCCATTCATCTCGATGGTTTTGCCTACTGCTGCCTGAGCTTCACCAAACAGCAACTCTGCATTCTTAAAACCAATTACGCCCACTGGTGAACCCCGCAAAAACTCGGATTCACTGAAGTAGCGACCATAAGCTATTCCAAAGGTTTGGATCTTATTGAAATCTTCAGATAAACAATACACCCCTACATTGCTCAACTGGCTATTGCCATAGGTCAACAGTGCGTTATTACTGTTGAAATAAGCCACATAAGCTGCCAGTGTGGATTTTTCTTTAATAAAACTTACCTCATCGTACTTAGGTATGGGACGGGTATAATATTTCCACCACGGACGGTCTGGTCCTCCGGCATATTGCCATTTATCTATATAAATGGTATTAGAGCCCAGTGATTTTATATCACTCTGTACTTTATTTTCCAGGCTGCCCACCGCAGCCAGCACACCAATGATGCAAAAAATACCAATGGTAATGCCGAACAAGGATAAAAAAGTGCGTAGCTTATTCACTCTCAACTCCTGCAATGCCATGCGGAAGCTGTTCCATAATATGCCTAAGAGCTTTGACATACACCAAACTTATTACAAAAAATGAAAGCAGTAAAGAGTTTTATGTGAACGGTGGAATAAATAATACAATGTACGATGTGAGATGTACGGTGTACGATGTAAGAGAGGATAGTATTAATTAGCCTAAGCTTCAGCCCAAGTGCTCGCTTAGGGTGTAAAACAAAAGCGGGCAACCTTTATTGTTGCCCGCTTAATCTATTAATTAACAAACAATGCTTCCTGCTTGTAACTTGCTTCTTGTATCTTGAATTTTGTTCCTTATAGCTTTATCCTGAAACTTTCCCGGCTATCTCGCCACATTTACCGCTCTTTTCTCGCGGATAACAGTTACTTTAATCTGTCCCGGATACGTCATTTCTGTTTGTATCTTCTGGGCTATTTCAAAGCTGAGCTTGTCACTGTCCGTATCACTTACCTTATCAGCTTCCACAATCACACGCAACTCACGTCCTGCTTGTATAGCATATGCTTTCTCTACACCAGGATAAGAGGCAGCCAGCTTTTCAAGGTCTTTGATGCGCTGCAGGTATTGCTGCATTATCTCACGGCGTGCGCCAGGACGGGCACCGCTAATGGCATCACAAGCTTGTACAATAGGGGAGATAACGTATTGCATTTCCATCTCATCGTGGTGGGCTCCAATAGCATTTACTACTGCAGGGTTTTCACCATATTTCTCTGCAAGCTTTGCTCCCAGTAGCGCATGGCTCAGTTCGGTTTCTTCATCAGGTACTTTGCCTATATCGTGCAGTAAGCCGGCACGCTTGGCAAGCTTGGCATTTAAGCCTAATTCTGCAGCCATAATGCCGCATAAATTAGCTGTTTCGCGGCTGTGCATCAGTAAGTTTTGCCCGTACGAAGAGCGGAAACGCATCTTACCCACAATGCGGATAAGTTCTTTATGTAAGCCGTGAATACCTAACTCCATTACCGTACGCTCCCCAATTTCTACTACTTGCTCTTCCAGTTGGCGACGGGTTTTTTCTACTACTTCCTCAATACGTGCAGGATGTATACGGCCATCCGCAATAAGGCGTTGCAGCGAAAGGCGTGCAATCTCTCGGCGTAATGGGTCAAAAGAAGAAAGCACAATAGCTTCAGGGGTATCATCTACAATCAGGTCAACACCGGTAGCTGCTTCAATAGCGCGGATATTACGTCCTTCACGACCAATGATTTGTCCTTTTATTTCATCACTCTCAAGGTTAAAAACCGTAACCGTATTTTCAATAGTCTGTTCAGCACCTGTGCGTTGGATAGACTGAATGATAATTTTGCGGGCTTCTTTATTAGCACGCAGTTTTGCATCTTCTATTATTTCTTGTTGCAGTACAAGCCCTTGGGTATTCGCTTCCTGCCTCATAGTTTCAATCAGTTGGTTCTTAGCTTCTTCAGCAGTAAGACCAGCAATTCTTTCCAGGCGGCGGATATGCTCTTCCTGGTGTTTTTCCAGTTCGGTACGCTTGATGTTTACAATCTCTATTTGCTTGTTGAGTGTTTCTTTAATGGCTTCGTTTTCTTTTATCTGCTTGTCCAGCGAAGCCTCACGTTGACTGACGCTTTGTTCTTTTTGCTTAATGCGATTCTCAGCTTCTCCTAATTTTTTGTTTCGTTCTAATACCTGTTTGTCGTATTCTGCTTGTAACTGTACAAATTTCTCTTTGGCTTCTAACTGTTTTTCTTTTTTAATCGTTTCGGCTCTTAATTCTGCCTCTTTGATGATAGTCTGTGCTTGTGATTCGGCGTCTTCAATCTGTTTTTTTGTGTTTTTGGCAAAAATGAATTTACCTGCAATGATTCCGATAACTAATGCCACCACCATCCCTATAATGAGGACAACTGTCTGATCCATTAATGTTGTTTTTAAAATTGTGAACTAAACGGGCTTTTTCCTGCTCCATGTAAACTAATTGTGTAAAGCTGCGAAGATAAAAAAAGCATATCATAAAAATTTTATGAGTTTTTTTCCATTTAAGAGACAGGTTTATACAATTAAGAAAGGATATAAAAAAGGGATTAATGGAAAAACTGCTGTAAATCAAGCTCTTTATCTATTTTCAAGCGGTGGCACATATTTAGTAATATGTACGGTTAAGCAATTCATAGCGCGCCAACTAACTGTCTGTTACATGAAGAATCTTATACCCGTACTAATAGTTGTAATACTTACATCCTGCATAAGAGAAACATTAACTGCACCAAAATCCTTGAACCAAAATATCACAGCTAATACTCCTGTCTCTTATAAAGATAACAGTATTTCCATTGTAGATTTCAAGGCTCAGCAGGATACCAATGCTATTAACGTAACGTTTACTACGTTATACGAGAAAGATATAGCCAGGCTTGAAATATTGAGAGGGCTAACAGCTAATAATCTTTGTAGTATTTATAAGCAGAAGATAAATTCAGATTCGTTTTCGCCCGTAAAGTATAATATGCGCGACCAGAATAATGACAGTATTACTACTATCTATTATATGGTGAAATATACATTAGCTAACGGTAATTGGGGGTATACCCCGGTTTTTCAATTAAGCCTATAAAGTAACTTAAACCCAGGTTAAACCCAAGGCTCCGTAGGAGCAACAGGTAAGTACACTTTGGAAGTATTCTGCCCTAATCCGTACTCCCTTAAATTTAAATAGCAATGCTATTTAC
>Ga0181466_1000234_pt1 | contig 20177 bp, 13 predicted proteins | sample InSIn4gowninarea_FD_119078 | JGI IMG/M metagenome (GOLD analysis project Ga0181466, IMG submission 119078) | Clean room microbial communities from NASA Spacecraft Assembly Facility at Jet Propulsion Laboratory, Pasadena, California, USA -... ... | reverse complement strand
AGGGGGGAGATGAGTTGTTGAGGCCCCATGGACAGAGGGAGGTGTTTGTGCAAGAGAGGGAAATTGAAGCAGATTGATATGCTGAAGAAATATGTTGCATGCATTCGACCGTCTGATATCGAACACGAGAAAGTACATCCAGTCGATGCAACAGCATCGCCATGAGACAAGAAAACTTACATATAACGTCCCATTAATCAACCAAACATCCGCCTCCGTACTAATCGCCCCATAGCTCAATCCCGAGTAAAATGGCACATCACGCCAATAATCGTTATGGCTATGGAATGGTTTCTACTCGTTTATCAATCAATAACTTTTCTAGAATAACACCCAGGCCGCGAATTTCAGCGTGCACTGATGGAGAAGAAAACATACAGGAACAATCTCCCGCGTAAAATCCGTAGGATACTTGTGATTCTCCGACTTATCAGTATTCTTCAAGATGTTTTGCAGGGCGTCGGAAACAGGCGGGATGTAGGTGTTGGTGGTGGGCGCTGCACTGATGAGGGAGACAAAAAACGCCGAATTGAAGAGGGAATAACGCATTGCGAGGACTTTGTTACAAGTATGCGCGAATAGAAGGCAGAGAGATGTAGGACGTTTTTCTATGTTTATTGTTGCGCTGTGAGACTGTCAACGATGTCACTGTGGGTCCTTTCAGGAACCCGGGTACACCCGACCAATCAGATGGTGTGTTTGGAAGCGTGGACCGTTGACGCGAAGCCACGCGCTGGATAGCACGACCCTGGTCATTCTAGGTACCGATGATATTGGACATTTTCCGGCGTAACCCAGATCTCTCAGTAGGGCTTATATCTCTCCTTTTCCTTTCCTTCACCCTTCTTCTTATCTTTCTTCTCTTTGCGCTTTTCTTTTCGATCTTTGAGCTTCTTCTTTGCTGGCTCGAGTTCCGCCTCCTCGTCGACGTCCATGGATTCGTCTTCGGAGGATTTCCAGGCGCGAATGAAGCCGTCCTCACCACATGTGAACGTTGTACGAGTCTGTGAGATGTTTAGATCTTGTTTGAATTGAGAATGTTGGATCGACTTACGTGAACGTCTGTGAAGAGGTCGCGCACAATTTCTTCACCGTGCGCGCCGGGCAGGTGTATGCTCTTTTCAAGGTTGAAGTCGTAGGCCAAGGGTGGCCCGCTGGTGTCCCTGGTGATTGGTACGAGGTTTAGATGACTTGTGCTGCATCTCCGTTAGTTCATGTCTTCTAGCACAAATAATGCACTTTGATTGGATGTACCTGTGCTTCCCTGCGGCGATGAAAGGTTGCCCGCCTACCCAGTGCATATCAACCAGATATTCGCAGCTTAGGCCCTCTCTTACATCACCAAATGCCTTGGGCGTGGGCTCTTCTTCCTCCTCTTTCTGACTCTGCAAAGCGTAGAAGCTCACAGTTTCATCGGTACCCAATGCGTAGATGTCGGTACCCGGGTACATGAAGCCTGCGTGTGCAATGGCTGATCGATGGTTAATGACCTGGTACAACGCATCGTCTTCGTCTTCTTGTGATACGTCGAAAACATTTGACCAAACCGTGGTGCTGGATGACAAAAGTAGCGAAGGATGAGAGGGATGCAATTGTAGAGAAGTAACGGTATCCGTGTGAGACTCCACATATGAGCGAGTTGGCGCTGATGGGTTGCGCTGGTCCCTGTAGCTTGATCAGAATTTGGAGTTAATGTAAGATGTGAGATGGCAGACCAGATGTAGACAGGGGAGACTCCAGTCCCGTCATCAGGGTTCTCGATGCCAGCTGCAATGAAGTTATTTTGAGCATTGCATACAAGTGATGAGATGAGCTTATGTGCTGTGCCTTCAATCAGTATACCATATCTTCTTCTATACTTGGATCGCGGACATACGGCTCTCGATCTCAAGAACTTTCTGTCTGGTTCTTTTATCCCAGAATCTGATTAGCCCGTCTCGACCTGCTGTTGCCACAACATTGCTTGGTGCATCGTTCGCCCTCTCCAAGCATGTCACTTTTTCATTAACAGGCTTTACGATATCTGAGAGAACTTTGAGCGTGGTAGCATCCAGAAAGCGCAATGAATCATCTGAGGATATGAACGCTAGGTTATCAGTTCGGGAGTACGTGAGTGGATCCTGTTGTGGTGCTGTTGAGATGATTTTGTAGATGTACGAATTGGGCGGGAGCGAGGCATCGGAGCTGAAGATCTGTGTCATTGGTGACATGCTGGCTGTCGTGAATGGTGTCGGTGGTTGATGTTATTGGTTGTGGACAATGGACATATCGCGAGCGCAAAGGAATGCGGTAGACGAAAGTGATGAGAAGAAATTTTGCAGCACGAAGCGCGATCAAGTAGGTCTATGATATATGGTCACCCGGATTGCACGCCATCGCATTACCATAGTAATTCCCAAGCATTTCAAGGTTGACCATGAAAAAGTGCAAACCTTAGATGATGCGTATGTAAAAATTCGTGCACTTCAGCCCACGCACTCGAGGTGAGAGAGCTAGCTGGGGAAGAAGCATATGCATCTGGCAGCACCATATCCCAATGGACCAAGGTTGACAATCAGCGGGTATTGCATGCATCATATCACATCTCATTGTGCATCACCACACGGTATACGGTATGTAGCCTTGATATGAAACTCATGTAGCCACAGATTTTCGACCACACGAGCGATTAATACAGGCGTCCCTCTCCGAACTTTCATGATCCCCATCCACTGACATAACGCCAGCGGACAATAGGCCGTCACTCCAACAAGTCAGCGCAAGCGCTCATTGCCGGCGATATCGAGGTTCGTGAAGAAACAGAAGCTGTGGCAGGTCGCGAAAAATCGGGTGTATGGGGTTGTGGTCCGAGCGCCAGAACAACGTCCGACTCCCGAGGTCGTCCGCTGTCCAATAAGGCTTCAGGCGTTAGACAAGCCGACTTTGAGAGCATCGACATCACCACTACACACAACCGACCACTCTCCACTCTCTCCTCCGCCATTGGCATACGACACAGCGCAATGGCTTCTCAGCGCATATTCCAACTCGGCCTACAACGGACAGCAGTGCCTGTCCTGAGGGTTCAGCCTGCGGGACGCATTGTGCAGCGAAGGTATGTCATAGCATCGTCAAGCTCTGCTCAATCGCATTCCTCCTACCGAAGACGATGCTAATAGCAATGCATAGACTCGCAGCCACTCAGTCAGCCTCCCAAACACAAGCTGCTGAGCTCCTCGCCAAGCAGCGTGTCCAGCGACCCGTCTCCCCGCATCTCTCCATCTACCAACCGCAAATCACCTGGTACGCCTCTTCATTGAACCGTATCACCGGCATCACTCTTTCTGGCTCTCTCTACATCTTCGGTTTTGCCTACCTCGCTGCGCCAACGCTCGGATGGCACCTTGAGACGCAGTCAATGGTTGCGGCCGTGGCTGGCTGGTCAGCAGCAACTAAGATTGGACTCAAGGCCTTCTTCGCCTTCCCCTTCTTCTTCCACGCCTTGAACGGACTCAGGCATTTGGCCTGGGATGTTGGCTATGGCTTCAAGAACCAGACCGTCATCAGGACCGGATGGAGTGTTGTTGGATTGACGGTTGTGAGTGCGCTGTACTACAGCTTCATGGGATAAGCGATTTCAGAGAGAACAGGTGCGAATGACAGGAGAAGATGCATCTCAGGAGATGCTATGGAGATGTGGAGGTACCCAGGCGAGAATATGACTACCAGGAAGGAGCTTCAATACTTGAAGGCAGGGGAATCACTGTACAATCTGTGTCAATCGAATTACATGTCTGATAGCAGGTCACCATTTGCAATGTAACACACTACAAAGAATCCTCCAAATGCCTAGATATTTATGAGAAGTGCAGTCGTGGAGCAAATTCTGTCGTTGGCTTGAAGAACAGTGCATAACTGCCAAAGAGAATAGTCATCAGCTGTGGCCACACACTTTCAGTGTGGTCTCTATTTGGCGGCACAAGACCATGGTAGGCTGCACGGGTCATGGCGTAATGGAAGCGAGAACAAAGGAAGCGCGCACGTGAAGTCGTGTTCTACCCGCGACCGTTCTCGGTTGAACGCGAGTGAGACATTGAGCAAACACCACCTCAAGGAAAGCGGGCCCTAAAATGATCTCTAACAATGGCAGAATCGCAGGCCTACACCGTGCTCGGGGAGTCTTTCTACGATGTGAGTACTCATATCCATGTTCAAACGCGCACAGATGCAGAGTCCCTGCGTCGATCATGAATCGCTCCGCTCACTGACACTCGACGCCACAACTAGGATCCATCTCAACTCTCGCAGGCCCTCAGGCAGCGGGCGGGCAGCGACAAGCCGCTTCACTTCACCACCTCCACCGAGAGCCATCAATCAGGCAACACTGCCTTCACAGCCGCATTCGCACTACCGCGGCAACCCAAACACCTCTCCGCGCTGCAGCTGCAGCATCCCCTCGTGTTACAGCCCGATCGCGCTCTTTCACCACGACGCGCCGCGCCCGTAAATTATGTCAAGCCCGCTCTACCCCAATACCACAGCGCGCCAACGAGCACTGGCTTCATAACGGAAATTGATGCTGCTCTCAAAATGCATCACACTTTCAACGGCATGGACGCGCCCGGCGACACGCAGCCAGACAGCCAAATGCACAAGCAGTATACAAGTGGAATATACTCCTCCATAGTGGACGCCAACAATGCGACGCGCATCCCGAAATCGCTGTTCATGGAGCACGAGGACGAGGACGAGAACGACTCGCCGACAGACGAGATTGACGTCGTCGAGTCGAGCCAAGAGTACCACAACCGACCCATCACAAGCCCTACCGTAATCGATGTCGACGAGCATGCCTTTGATGCGCAAAACAGCCTGGCGCCTACTAGCCCACTCAAATTCGAGACACCTGGTCTAGCAGGTAGAAAGAGGGATAGCTCAGGTCACCTACTGAGCTCTGTAGCGCGGACAAACACAACGCCTGGCACTGTGGCTTCTGTATCTGCTTTTGGGGGAGCTTTTGGTACAGCCTTTGCCGCGCTCGGAGACAGTGGAGTTGCGGGTGGACCGCTCATCTCCCTGACCCAGGCATTCAACAACACTCAGGCGCCCACGTCGCCTGCTGTAGGTCCCGTTCAAGACGATGTCGTCTTTCAGCGACCGTCTCCAAACTTTACACACGCGCGTCACTCGAGCCCGATTCCAGCATATTCTAGCCCGATCAAGGCTCCACGACCCGAAACGCCCAAGTCGGATCCAATCGTGCGATCATCGAGCGAGCCACGTGCCGAATACGTTACTTTGAAGCAATCACAGGAGAGGCGCAAGCACTCCACGGGCGACGAACACGCTGTCACGCTTGAGCATGATAGCTGGGATGAGCTGTCCAGACAATTGCAGGCCAGGAAGAAGAGAGAGGAGTTTCACCGTCGGGCTGCGCGTTCACTTTCACACATCTCGGCACCGACAGCTGTGTCACCGCGATCGATTAGGAAGCGTACAGTCAACGCGAGTTATCCGTCACCAGATAAACCACGGGCCGGGCGAAGGTCACGGTATAGTGATGGGCGGCAAGAGGAAGATGACGGCTCCATGGACGAGCTGTCACAACCCATGTCGGTGAAAGCGCGTACTGGCGGGGACTCGGACGACGAACCCACCACCGCACAGACTGCAATGGAACACAATAGCAGCGACAATAGAGTGCAGGTGCCGAAAACTTCTTCACATCCCCGTCGCACCGCATCGGGCCAGAATTCACGTAATCCTTCTCAACTTGCAAGTCCTTCTTCGCAATTGCATCGCGAATCCCAACCTCGACCTTCAAATTCGCAACCACTCTTGCGAGGCACGCTTCGTCCGCATAGCAGTAAAGACTCTGTTGCCGTTATGGATTCACAACCCGACGTACTTGCCGATTTCGACAGTATACCACCACCTAAGTCCCTACGTTTCCCTTCTTCACCATCCACAAACCAATACAGTATCAATCAGACCTCAGTCCTACAAGCGAAGACTGGATACACAAGTCAGGTTGTCTCGTCGTCAATGCCGCCCATGCCGCCTCGGTCTAGTCCGGAAGTGGGCGATGATGCGCCAGAAGAAGGAGAGGAAGTCACTCCAGATGAAGAGCGCGTACCTAGCAGTCCTCCCATATTGACGCATGACGAAGATGGTGAGCACGGCGAGCGCACCTACGATGAGTATGCAGAAGATATAGTGGATCAAGATGCTTCTGGATCAGCACATGATGACGGTGATGCTGTCATGGACGACGCTGAGGATCTGCCTGTCGCGAAGGAAGAGTCTAGCGATGAGGATGCAGCCACTCCGGAGGAGGACGACGATGCTTTGGACTTAGTCCAGCCCCAGAAGGTGGACCTCGGAACCGATCAGGAAGTACCGGAGACCTTGGAGCAGGAGCAAGACGAGTACGACAAAGAGCCCGATGCTGAGTCCGCTCGAACGAAATCACATGAACAGATGCATCGCACAGAACGCCAAAACACTGTGCCAGAGACCGACGCCCTTGACGAGACGCAGCCATCTTTCTTTCCGAATAATGCACCAATCGAGCCAGTCATGCATAACGCTGAATTACCGAATCAAACCAACAGTACGGAGCAATTCCAGACTGCTCAAGAGGATCAATCAGAAACACAAACCCGTCAACCACTTCCCCATAGCTCAAAGGATGACGGAAGTGATGCAATGCAAGCAGGTCATCGCATACGTTCTGTTTATGATATCTACGATTTGCCCAATACCCAGCAGTCCGCAGTTGAGGAAGATATCGAGATGCCAAGGCTCAGCGGGCTTGACGACGAGGATGAAATCGCTTCGCCTGCACCTCCTTCAGCGAAGAAGCGCAAAGTCACGTATAAAGCAAAGCGCAACCTTATTCGCAGTCCTGTCAAGGCACCAACTGATTCGGAGCCTCTTTCTGATCCCCCTTCTTCACCTCTCAGTCAAAAGCAGCAAGCTTCAAATCCGCAATTGCCAACTGCATCGACCCAACAACAAGAGAACAAAGGAGCTACCGCAGCGACGCATGCTCGGGAAGAGGCACAGGCTCCTTACAAGGCATTGGGAACCCTCAAGTCAAGATCTGTATCTCGACCAAGCAAGCCGCATATGCAGAAGAAGGGCGCACTAAAGCAGATCTCAAAAGAGCTCCTCCAAAGTCTTTCTTCACCAGTCAATTCGCCATCGAAGCCAAAGGAAACCACGGGTAGTCGTGGGCCAACACCTGTAACACCAACCAGAACTCGAACCAACACAAGGAATAAAGAAGCCGATGTCGACATGCCAGATGCAGACGATGAGCCGGATGAGCTTGCTGGTCCTACACCACAGCGACCTAACGTGGAGCAAGTGCTAGAGCGCTTGTCTCAGCGAAGCGGATCACCACTCGGAGAACCACTTGTTCCAAATCGCGTTTTTGCTTCTTGGCCTGGCAGTCACTACTATCCGGCTACTTGTATCGGCCGAACTCCGTCCCGCCAGCTTCGGGTCCGCTACGATGATGGCAATGTGACAACGCTAGATGCAGTGCACGTCCGCGCACTAGCACTTCACGTTGGCGACCATGTCAAAGTCGATGAAGCAGGCATGAAGAAGCATACCTATATCGTCGTAGGCTTCAAGGACAAGATCGACGATGCGGGAGCCGAAGAGTTTCCGTTGACTGATCGCTTTGGTCATGCCACAGTCATTCTGGAGGAGAAACGAAGAGATAGCCTGCCAAAGGACAAGGCTCTGCAACCACCCGAGCACATTTCCGTGCCCATGGCAAGCATCTACCTGACCACCGGCCTCTGGACCAGGCTTCGTGATAGATTATTCCGATACTCGCCAGCTGCATCACCAATCAAGCCTGCCTCTCGCATTGGTACACCCATTGCCGAGCCGCATGCGACACCCTCGTTCACTCGCAGGGGAACCGCAATACCTTCCTTGTTGAAAGACGCGACTGCTCGCGCAACCTCCGTCGCATCGACGACTCGCTCAGGAAGTGGGACATTTTCAAATATGGCGTTTGTGCTCACTTCAACTGCTGCAGAGGTAGACAAGGAGGCTATTGCGAAGACCATCAAAGCGCATGGTGGCCTAATCCTTGAACAAGGCTTCCACGAGCTCTTCAATCATGAAGACTCCGATAACTCATCGTCTCAGAGCGGGCGAAGTTCATCATCCGTGGCAGAGGAATCTGCTGGTCTGGTGCTCAAAGATGCATACAAAGACCTAGGCTTCGTGGCGTTGATCTCAGACTCGCATTCTCGCAGCACTAAGTATATTCAAGCCCTTGCACTCAACGTACCATGTCTGCACCTTCGATGGGTTCAAGACTCACTCGCAGCATCCCGCGCGAAACCTTTCATGCGTTATCTCCTTCCTGCTGGTGTATCGAAATTCCTCGATCCACATGGTGTTGTCCGCTCCCGTACCATGCAGCCTTACGATCCAGCTGCCGACGGCGTCTCTTTCGCGCAAACGATCGAAGACCGCGACCTCCTCCTCCGCGACCAGACCGTCCTCCTCGTGACCGGTAAATCAAAGAAGGAAATCGAGAAGCGCCAGCCCTTCATCTTCCTCACTCATGCTCTCGGATCCGCAAGCGTCGGTCGCTGCGCCGACCTCGCCGCTGCATCCGAGATGCTAACCGACGGCCACTATTGGGACTGGGTCTACGTCGACAACGGTGAGGCTGGTGTCGCCGACGCAGCGGCCGAGCTCTTCGGCACGGAGAAACCTGCGTCTACGGCTAAGGCAAAGAAGGGCAAGAAGAGAAAGCGTGAGGAGAGCGAAGAGAAGGAGGATTTGGTTGTGAGAGCGGAGTTTGGGGGTCGCAAGATTCGCGTCACGTGTGCGGAGTTTGTTATTCAGAGTTTGATTCTAGGGGCGTTGATTGAGGAGTGAGTGGGTGTAGTGTTGCTAGCATCACTGGGCGTTTATTGGAGGATAATGTCTTCATTTCATGGCATCTGTATAAAACATAGCGTGGCGCAAGGGGCGATGAACAGCCAAGTCCGGTAGACGGCGAGAGGCATGTTTATCATAGTATAGACCATAGTTGTCAATGCAGCATCTTACCAATGAGTACATCATACGAAAGAAGCTCGTGCTGGTCAGAGGGAAGATAGCCATGTTGCTAAGCAGTGAAATGATCATGAGAGAAAACGCATTGGTAGCGATCAAGTGAAGTTGAAGAACAGTACACATCGCGGCGATCATCGGAAGGAAGGTATAAGGTTTCTCGAAAGAGCGACATTAGTTGGATTTTGAGAACGCAACTACCTAAAGAGCGTGATCGTAAGCAAGCCGAACTACCAAGCCCAACATGAACGAGCGACCACGGGTTATTCCACGTACACCCCTTTCCCTATGTGAACAATTTGAGCCCATCCACCAAACCACACCCTTACTTTTCCCCAACAACAACACCCCCAGCCAACCCCGCCCTAGCCTCAGCATCCTCGCGACTAATAACGCGATGCGCCCCGCTCCAAATGCCCAGCGCGCGCTTAACCGCCTTCCAGCTCTCAATCGCCGCGATATAAACCACCACAGCGCCAAACGCCACGCCCCACTCCCACGTAATAGCCGCATGCTTAAACACCTTCTCATTGATAACAGGGATATACACAATAGGAAACATGATGAAGAGCCCCGCAACGACAGCGAAGAAGAGGAAGCGATTGCGCCAGAGGGTTGGGAAGACCGAAAGACCCCGAGGCACGCCCTGGTCGGTATGCGGATACATGTTAAACAGGGAGCGGGAGAAGTGTTTGACTTCCCAGGCGGTGACGAGGAGGAGCAGGGTGATGGTAGCGTAGGTGGTAGCACGAGCGCGGAAGACGACGGCGCAGGTTTCGTTGTAGCCTTCGTTGCAGCCGGAGCCGAGGTTGCCGCCGCCGGGGCCGACATAGGCGACGATGGCGAAGGAGAAGAGACATAGGGCGCCCATGAAGAAGCCGTAGATGAATTTGTCAGTTATGAGCTCTGTGGTGAAGACGCCCTTTTTCACGTCGTGCGGTGGGCGGAACATGCTGTCCTCTTGCGACTCTTCGAGGCCGAGGCCAATGGCGAGGAAGGAAGAGGTTATGAGGTTCACCCAGAGGATTTCGATGGGGGAGAGGGGGAAGACGGAATGGTTGTCTTGGTCTTTGAAAGCGAGGCCGATGAGGAGGAGGATAACTTGGGCGATATTGGAGATGAGGAGGTGCATCAAGAACTAGACTGTTAGCGTTGAGGTTAATGGTGTTGAGAGTAAGGAGCTCACCTTCTGGATGTTGTCGAACAAACGTCGACCTTCCTCTACCGCTTTCACGATGGAAGCAAAATTGTCGTCAGTCAGAACCATCTCTGCTGCATCTTTGGCGACGTCGCTTCCTGTACCCATAGCCATACCAACGTTGGCTTGCTTCAACGCTGGCGAATCGTTGACACCATCGCCGGTCATGACGCAGAAGCGACCCCTTCTATGGAGGGCCTGCACCATCTTGACCTTGGTCTTTGGACTACATCTGGCGATGACAAGAGGAAGTGTTTCCATAGCGTCGATCTGATCCTCAGTCAACTGGTCAAAATCTCTAGCAACCATGACGGCTGAGGCGGGCGTGCGGTCGTCGATGATGTCTACATCCTTAGCGATCGCACGTGCGGTTCCAGGATGGTCGCCGGTAAGCATGTGCACAGTGATACCAGCAATTTTGCATTCGCGGACGGCGCCCTTGGTTTCGAGGCGGGGTGGGTCGTAAATGGCGACGAGACCGATATAATTGAGATTGGATTCCACGGACTCACGATCATGGATATCGGCGCCAGCAGGAAGTGACTTATGAGCGATACAAAGAACGCGAAGACCTTCATTAGCCATGCTCTCTGCGGCTTGTAGAATGTCGTTCTTTTCCTGTTCGGAGACATCGAGTACGGGAAGCATGAATTCTGTGGCACCCTTGGTGTAGACATCCATAGCACTGGTGTGATTGTCCTTGTATACGACTGTCATTTTCTTGACTGTCGAATCAAAAGAGAACTCTGTAGCGAGATGGATGTTGAGTGTGCTTAGCAGCTCTTCCTTGCCCATGTTGAACCGGGAAGCAAGAACGTGCAGTGCGATCTCGGTGGGCTCACCGTGCGCCTTCCACGGTCCATTTACCAAGCCCTCCATGATGGCGGTCGGTGGGCGCGAGGCAGACTGTATAGTGTCCACATCGGTGTCGAGGTCGGTTTCGCTGGCAGTACGGTCAAGTGCGCCTTTCTCTTTGCTTGGATAGTCGCTGCTTGTGTCAACACCAGGAAGAACCTTGGAGTTATTGCACAGTGCCATGGTGCGGAGGAAGCGAGAAGCGGCTCCATTTGGTCTGAACTGATTCAGATCAAGAAGCTCGCCATCCAGAGCGACAGTACCACTCAAGGGGTTATAGGGGTCGGTAATGGCGTCAACAGTGAATGTGCCAGCGCCGGGAACGAGGGCCTTCTTCGAGACCATGCGTCCTTGTGTGAGAGTACCAGTCTTATCGGAGCAGATATTGGTGACACCACCAACAGCCTCGATGGCTGATTGCACTCTGGTGATGACATTGGCCTTGGCCATAGCCTTGCCGCCGACGGCGATGGTAATCGTGAGCACTGCAATGAGTGATTCGGGAATGACCGCCACGGCGACACAGATACCATAGATGAGCACTTCGCCACCCACCTGCCATTTGCTTGCAGAGAAGACGATGATGGCGAGGAGAATAGCTAGGCCAAACAGTAGGAGAGCGAATTTGCTCAAAGTGACCTGTAGAGGTGTGCCAACAAGACCAAGAATAGTCTTGCCACCATCTACAAATCGTCTGACTAGTCGAATGAGGAAGTTTTGTGACTGCTCGCGGTCGTCCTTTTTCTGACGAAGCATGGTAGCAATTTTGCCGACTTCAGTGTCCATAGCCGTGGCAACTACGATGCCGCGGCATCGTCCAGAGGTCATCTCACTGCCTGAAAAGGCGAGATTGGTCCGGTCGCCAGTGGGGAGATCATCATCGTCAAACTTCTTCAGCGGTGTCTTCTCAACCGGGATGGACTCGCCGGTGAGGAAGGCTTCGTTGGTGAAAGCATTCACGCCATCAATGAGACGAATATCAGCCGGGACAATGCTGCCAACCGAAAGCTGGACAATGTCACCAGGGACAAGGTCTTGTGCCTTGACCTTAATGTCCATTTGCCCATTACGTGTGACGGTGGCTTCAGGTGCGGTGAGCTTCTTGAGAGATTCGATGGTCTTCTCAGCTCGGTAGTCCTGCCAGAAGCCAACGACAATGTTTAGGAGAATGACTGCCGTAATGACGCCAGCTTCAATGTAGTCGTGTATGCCAAAGCTTATGGCCATGACAATGATGAGGACGAACGTAAGACTGTTGGATATCTGTCTTAACAGAATTTTCCACATGGATAGCCCTTCAGCTCCTTTAACCTTGTTAGGCCCATAGAGCCGAAGGCGAGATTCCGCTTCAGCATGACTGAGTCCATGGCTAGGAGAATTAGCGATAGCAGAGAGTGTTGCAACTGAATTGTCCTACTTGCTGTCCACGCGCAGTGCCTCTGCAACTTGTTCAAAGGAGAGGGTGTGCGGAGCGTGGAGGGTCGGGGGCGAATCGCCATCGCCTACTGCTTTTGGCTGCAGCTGCCGGTGGTGGTTGTGATTTGTAGTATTATGTGGCTCCTTTAAACCACATATAGGAGGCTCTTCGGCTTGGGGAGAAGACTCCTCGGCGACAGGCAAGACGGTTTCACCCATTCAATAACTCGATGTCACTGGAAGTGATTTTGTGAGGAGCGAACTGATGGCGCTGGGAGGGAACAGTTATAGGCGGGATTGTCCTACAAGGGTTTGGCGGGGTCACGCGCGCTAGGCCAGCGACGTGGGTCCTCCCAAGCGGAGAGCGTCTTGGATGTCCTCATCATGTACGCCTCACTCCCACTCTGCAAGCTGCAGCATTTGTCCAGTTCAGACCAATAGGGAGTCTGAGCTAATGCTGTGATTGAGGGTTCCCCCACTGCGAGATGTAAACACCTTCAGGGCAACAGCCAGCGATCCACGGGCGTAGCAACCTGTGGCTCATCCAGCTGCTCTCACGACAAACCGATAAGACCCTTGGCTGACGGCCCCAAGAGATTCGTTGCCCCGATCCGGCTCTGTGCGTCGATACGATTGCACACAGCCACAACGCCGAGATGTCCGACTGTTGGCATTTGCTGCGCCTGCGCTTGTTGGTACGGCGTGATACATAGAGATTACTGATTGCCTCCTTGGATGAGCAGTCGAACATGAGGGGCGCTCATCCGTCCTGCATCATCGGTGCCAGATCTATTCGCAATGCTGCTCTAGTGGGCTTGTCGTGCCTTGGAAGGTGTAAGCAGCTATAGCGAGAGGTGCATGTTGATGCTTACCGCGCGTACTGCAACAGGTGCGGGTGGTGATGACACGTTGCCACCAATGAGCAGTGAAGCCGTTTCGCGCATACATACGTCTTGAGTGTGGTGCATAGACTACCGGTATGCAGCGTCTGAGACGGAACTCGCATGTAATCGTAAAGCCCTGCAACGTTCTAGCGAGTGTAAAAGTAATGTGGCGCCCAAGGTTTGTGGAATGTGCGTTGCCATGTGCTTGGAAAGCGGATAAGCGAACCCGAAAAGACTGGGAAGAAGAGGTTTTTCAGAATGTCAGGATAGAGCTGGGACAAAAGTGCTAGACTTTACGTGTCGTTGAAACTGAGCCCCCGTACCGATAGGAAGGAGGCTCAACTCTCACGTGGAGACATGGTCCTGGCGCTCTTGCCGTCTGATGCGTGGGAGGTGGGGGCACCAGCAGCACTCCAAACTCTTCGCGCTCTACCACCAGTATAAGCGCAACCTCGGAAGGTCCATACTGATGGCTTTGGCGAAGACAGAATCATGGCTCGAGGCATCACATCTGCGAAAGCGATGAGCTTCACATCATTCTCAAGGGCACAAGAAGGAGGAACACTTTTAATTGCGACGGCGACAATCAAGTCACCAAAGACCCCAGCCCAATGTTGTTACCCATTTCCCATGCAGATCATTAAAGTCGTAAAACACCACGCTTCACCCGCCACACCCAGCAGCTCAGATCTCTCGTAACGACTCGGCCTCGGACACACTCGACGAGCGGCGAGGCGCCAATTGACTGTCCGCCTCGGCCAGCGCGGCTTGTATCGACATGTTGAAGGTAGCTGCGAGGTACTGTGCGTAGCGAAGACGGTACGTCTCCGCAGCGTCCTGTTTGGACTTGTGTAGCTCCTTTTTTGTTGAAGAAGCGCCTGTATTACAGATTAGACTGAAAGCTTTAGTATGGTTGATCAAATATACCCGATGCGGGATGGAGAACTATAGAAGGCGTAGGCGCTAAGCTTGGAGATGAAGCAGGAGAAGGAGTAGGAGAGTGGAACGATTGGTAAGGCATGATGATGTCTGGTTGATAAGATGGACGATGATTGGTAGGTGCTGATGGGTATTGTAGTAGTTCGAGGTTTTGTATGAGGATAGTTCTCTTGAGGTCGATCCCGTCTTGTGTTGAGTTTAGATTGAAACTCGGAAAGAGGTGATGAGCAGTTGTTTTGCTGATGATTTGCTTCATCCAGAGTGGGCAGCAAGGCATCTTTATACACAAAGGACGGGCTGGGGGGAACCTAAGAGACTCACAAACAAGGACCTCACCGCACAATCAGAAACAGCACGAATGGCGCCGTCACGATAAGTTTCACACATGGGGCACCGACGCATGCATCTCGATCAACCCAATAAATGCAACGTAATTGGCGGCAGATTATGTCCTAGTATAGAATGTGACCGAGCTGGAATTACCTAGTCTTTGCGCCATTTTCACCCTTCTGCCCCTGAGCATTGCGGCTTTTCCCCAGGTTCCATAAGGCTTCTTATTCGCACTTCCCTGTTCTGGCGGTGTGGCAATGGCTGACCACCAGTCCTCTTACAGCGCTATGCATATAGCCTTCAAGGTAGTCGCATATAATCACAAGCAGTAATCAAACCTACCTGAGAAGATGACAAGAGGGCACACAAAGGCTCACGATGGCTGATGTGTGACGCCTGTTAGTTGGACCACTTAGTGTACATGTGGCACCTCATGACAGAGATGCCCAGCGTCCGTTGCATCAGCCAGAAGCTGGACGTTTGCCACGTTCCGTGGACCCAGTAACTTGCATCTCGTTATTCGCGCTGAAGATGACGATGGGGCAAGTGTGCCCGGCAAGTGGGACGCCCGTGCATCGTGGTAGACATTGGCCCCTACGCCACCATTTGGACGTTTCCATGTGGACTTGCCTTATGTTTCTTTATGCGTGTGCGTCAAATTCTGGCCAGCTTGGATTGGACCTGCAGCTTGCTAGGCTGTTGACCTGTTGGTCTACAGTTAGAACCACGTTGTTGGCTCTCATCCTCTTAGACGATTGTCTTAGACGTTTGGGTACTCTACGACTCGTTTACCTAGCACTTTAGGGCATGCAAGGGGATGGGGAGACCTTTTCTAGACTACCACGATCTGCAGCTAAACGTCCGCTTCCGACAGCTAACCCGTAAAGAATCGCAGCCAAAAATACCCACAATAGAAAACAGAAACCTCTTCAAGGCAGGTGTAGCAGTTCTGCCTGCCATGCGTTTTACTGCATACGCAGTCTCGTCACGGACCCACCGCAATCCCTACGCCTGCTTCCAACACTTTGCAATGTTCTTGCAAGTTCGCGATGCAAACAAGCATGTTTGCTAAACCTAAGTTGCCATGATGGCATTTCCGAACTTCCGATGGTCCAGAAGCCCCAATTACGTACGAAAACCAGTTTCCAGCTCGGAAACGTCACGACAATGAGCACACGACATTCCACACGCGTTCTGGCACGACGTCGCATGTCATGAGGACGCGGCGATCGATGCAAAGAGGGGCTCAGGCGTTAGGGAATGCGGGGCCGCTGACTAGCAAGATTCGGATAACGGCATCGAGAAGCCCCTCCTTCAAGCCTGTCACGCTGATCCAGGTACAGTGATTTTTTTTGAAATGGGACACGCTAAGCAGGGATCCTTACGCGAGCCAATAATATTAGTTAAACTACGAATATAAGCACTCGCTTATGCAGAGCTAACCGTACGCTAATGCAAAGCTTAGCTAAAACTAGGCTAGAATAGGGTTAAAACAGGCTAGTTTTAGCTTAGCTTGCACCTATTAGGCAAGTAATAGACAATAAGCAAGACAACGTTATTGGCCTGTGCCAGAGTCCGCGAATAATAGCACGCGCTAAGTACGCTAAAATATGCGGCTAATTATTAGCGTGTCCCATTTCAAAAAAATCACTGTACAGTGTCCGCGGCAACCCAGTTGACCTTCCTGTTTGTTTTGGCCAGAGCCTTGGTATTGTCGTGTGGTTGTTGCTTGTGTTCGGTACTCCCCAATGTCCTGCACGTTGTGAGCACTTGTGGAGAACGTCTTCCGAGGCTCCCTCTTTTGTCCTGCATGTGCGGGCTGCAATCATTACCGTATTTCTTTCACCACAGCCATGTCTGTGCTTGCGATACTGCCGAAAAGCCCTCTCGGATCAGCTCATGTGACGACTGAGACCTTTCCGCAACCAGCCCTACAACTCCGAACAAAGGTCTAAGCCCAAAGTGAGGCATTTCTCCTTGGCCAGACAACACCAACAGAAAGGCCCGCTGTGGAGCCCCAGTCGATCACGTCTCAGCTAACTCAAACCCAACGTCACTCAGCCCATTGTTTGAGCAATTATTCGACATTACACTGCTCAGAGGCGTGCGAATCATCCCATGTCAACAGTCCAATAATGATCGATGGCATAGATATTGCACTTCTCACCGCTAGATGCAGCGTCCTTATCTCTAGACTTGCAAAGAAATCGGCCCGCCCCTGCATATTACACCGCACGACTCGAAACACTGATAACAGAGGCAGCATTTGCAAATCGGCCGTTGGTGTGGCTCCAGTGGGATGCATATATTGGTACGATATTGCGCGAATTTTGAAGGTTGGGGATCCATGGTACATACACGTTGATGAAGCTTGTTTCGACGACTCCGGAGGCTGTGCATGGGCCTTGCAGATAGACATGTAATATCGGTGTATGCCGTACTTGTGTATTCGAATCTTGATCGTCGCCTCGGAAGATCAATGTGCTCTGTACGACATGGTCAGTGAGAAAGCTCAGCAGACCGTGTAGCGTCTTCCTCGTTGTATCCCTAAAAGCAAGGAACGCGCAGCCATTTCGACCCCTTCACTGACCGCCAGCAAAATTCCAGCTTGCCTCTGGCATACTTCCTCTCTTGTACGCTGTGCCATTCACGCTCCCCCATGGACTCAAGCTAGGCGGTACATCCTCCGGCCTAGTCCCCCAAGCACTCTCCTGAGGCCCCAACGTCAACTCCAGCACTCCACCTTCCAAGAAGAAACTGTGCTGCAGCCAGTTCCTCGTATACGGTAGCCCATTGAGCGTCGCCGACTGAATGTAAATATTCCGATGCTCCGGATCAAAGTTGACATTGCGGATCGTCGCCGTCTTCCCACTCTGACCGTTCTTGATAGAAACGCTCTCAAAGAATGGCGGGATGATGAAGTACACATCTTGTCCGGCATTTGGGAAGAAGCCCATCATAACCAAAGCCTCGAATGAGCCCATCGCTCCACTATCGTCGTTGCCGGGGATGCCGGCTACAGTGTCGTTGAACAGCGATGGGATATACTGATGTGCGCGCTCGGCAGTGAGTGCTGGGCGGCCCGCGTAATGGTACAAGAAGAGGTTGAGGAAAGCCTGTTCGTCACCGACATAAAGAATGCCGGATTCGTGCAGCCAGTTCAAGCGCTCTACAAAGCGATCACGACCACCTAGCGTAGCGATGAGACCTGCCATGTCGCCAGGGACGAAAAAGGTGTATAGCCAAATGGGACCTTCGTAAGTTTCCCCTCCGCTTGGATTCAGGTAGCACCCAGTAAAGTTGAGCAACGGTGAACAGAAAATGGGGTCCTGGTAGCCCCAAGTATCATTCATGTAGCGCGGTTGTAAGAAGCCTTCGAAACCGGTGTCAGTGCCGTTGATGATGCTTCGCTGGTCAGCCTTATACATGTTCTTCCAGTTGCCAGAACGGCCGAGGTATTTCTGATAGTCGGCTGTGTGGCCCAGTGCACGGGCGAGTGTGGCAATCACAAAGTCGTTGTATGCATACTCAACTGTACGGGAGATTGAGCGTGTCTCCGTGCCGACACCTTGGAGGTCGAGGTTCTCAGTGGGAATATAGCCTAGGTTCTTCCACGATTCGAGGCCACCGCGACCTATTGGCAGTCGTTAGCAACCTCACATGACAGTCGAAAACAGATCATACCCTCGACATCCCAGTTTGGTGGCTCGATCTCGGCGTCCTTGACTACAGCTTCGTACGCTAGGTTCCAATCAATCCCGACGCTGATATTCTTGAGATATGCATCTACAATGACAATATCGGCATTTGAGCCACCTTGTGTGTTGCCTGAGCAATGTAAGTCTCCGTCCCTAGAGTTAGACAGCATGGTGCCTTACCTTTGCAGAAGCTCATACGGCAGTCAGGTAACCACCCTTCATGCACATAGATATCCAACAAGCTTCTCACCATCAAGGTTTGACTGTGCGGATCCAGCAATGTGATCAACGGATGGATGCTTCTGAAAGAGTCCCAGATACAGTAGAAAGAGTCGTAGTAGGGCTCACCCGAGTTCCAATACGGGTTCTCGCCAGTATAGTCCTGGGGGCTGATCATGGAGCGATATACCCCACTCCAGAAGGCTTTGAGGAATACCTCACTGACGCCACCGTCTTCAATGGTGATGACGTCCAGCTTGGAGCGCCATGCAGTCTCCGCGGCTGCTACAAGACTGTCGAAAGCCACCGTCGGAAATTCGCGTTCAGCATTGGCGCACGCTTGCGCTTCGCTTACAAAACTCATGCCGACTCTTGCTAGGATTTGATTGTTTGCATCTGGCTTTTCGAACTGTACCCAACCACCCGCTGGTCGTTCGTTGGGCGTTTGCCTTACGTCGCCGGGAACGATCTTTAGGCTTGTCACCTTGCTAGCTGCTCTTGTATTTGACCACACGCCAACGTCTTTGACCTTTGCACCATCGAAATCCAGACAGAAATATGACTGGTAGGTACCAATACCGAAGGATGGAGAGAATCGCCCTCCACCAGTAACACGTCCAGAGTTGGCATACAAAGTGATGTTAGCCTCGCTTCTTGTCTGCGGCAGGTCGGACAGCTCAACAAGTATGTGTGGGTTGAACGGTGTGTTCGGTGTAGTTGGCGTGTCAGGGAAGGTAAAGCGATACAGTGCTGTGTGGTTTGTAACAGTCATCTCAGTCCTGATATTATTCTTCAGTGTGATGTCGAAGTAGCCTGGCTTTGCGTGCACGCTTCCTTGAATCCGTTGCTTTGCGCGCTCATACATCATATATTGACAAGCATTTAGGTCGCCATCGGGACATCCAGACTGAGCGAATATAGGGAAGTTTCCGAGAGATGGCGAGCCACCTGTACCAGAATCGTGCATGTGTGAGAAGCCGTAGATTGGGCTGTCATCGGAGGAAAATCCTCCCTGGTTTTCTCCCATGACATCTGGACCAGCTTTCGCCATGCCTGAGATCTCATTAGGCGATATTCTAGAGCCCTAACTTGGAATGTCATGACTTACCAAACGGCAACGTCGCGCCCGGAAATACATGGCCTAAGTCGTGTCAGCTCGTCGGAATTGTATCAATCGTGGTCCGTTGTTCGGACCTCCATTGACAGTCCCAATCAAGGGATCAACATAGTTGAACCCTGACCTCCCTCGTGGTTGTGAACCGTTGGGTTGTGCACACGTGCGTAATACCCAAGTCCACCAAACGATAGTTGCGATGATCCTCCTCAAACCAAGATCCATACTTGCGAGATTCGAGAAGAGATACCGGTGATCAAATCGTGACACTTGCGACGAACTGTCTGTCCTTGCCTGGTGTCCTTACCTCTGTCCATGCTTTCCCATGACGTCTATTTATTCTCCCATTCCGGATGTCTTGGCAGCGACACGATGCTCCATCACCATGCCACCTGCCGCACAAGTGCTCGTGTCGCTAACTTAGGCCATGCACGCTGCATATCACTGACCGT
>Ga0181466_1000227_pt1 | contig 20424 bp, 12 predicted proteins | sample InSIn4gowninarea_FD_119078 | JGI IMG/M metagenome (GOLD analysis project Ga0181466, IMG submission 119078) | Clean room microbial communities from NASA Spacecraft Assembly Facility at Jet Propulsion Laboratory, Pasadena, California, USA -... ... | reverse complement strand
CACAAACTGGACCACCGATGGCGAGTATGGTTTCCCTTCGCAAATGAACCCCAGATTCGCATGATCTAGAGGCTGGCTACAAAGAAGGTCTGCATCTCGGTACTGCACGAGCCGGCTAATCTCCCGAGAACTCTACGAGAGAGAAGACCGTGGGACAAGCAACCGGCGGTTTCAAGCTACAAAATGAGGGCGCCACGACTGCCCATGACAAGATCTGGCAGACTAACAATCATTTCCTCCAATACCCGGCCCAAGAATCGAAAAGTATGTGTGTGTGCAAGGCTGCAAGCTATGTGTCACATGTGTGCTGTACTCGAGAGTTCGAAGTACAACAGCCTATTGCGAGTCAGAGCTCGACGGTCTTCGACCCGTGTTGCCTTGCTGGCATCCTTTGCTCCGTAAATACTCGCACTATCTGGCTTGCACGTGTTGGTAGTCCGTAGAGCTGCATGCTCAAAACAAGCCGGTGCCTTGAGGTTCGGGACTTGCAACTTCTACCGGCTTTGTCGCTTGTCGACCGGTCTTCAGCTAGCATCGCTGGCATCCGCCACTCATGCTCGCAGCTCTAGTGGTGGCAGAGCTGCATGCGCGAAACAGGCCGGCTTTCTTGGACCCGCATATACGCCAGCTTCCTTCGTCTGGCGTTCTATGCATACTACTTCTAGAATAAGCAGGGTTGTTTTCTGCCCTAGCAACAGCGGCTCGCCGTAGTCTATTGTCAACGTAGTCTGACATTGTCATGGCATGACAGGTGATGTCATGCGGGTGTAGTTCTCTCCAGGGTATGTGAACAGGGGGTATGTTTCGAGTCAACGAGGTCGGAGAGAGGACGGTGATGGCTGTATGGTTGCACGTAGACCAGTATCGTGCACTTTCAAGACCATGGGAACACCCCCGCTTGAACTGGCTTGTGCTCGTAGCGATAGGGTTGGAAGAGAGCAAGAAAACGAGCTTCTCGGTAATCGTCGTCTAGGCGTCTAAAATCTGTAACATCTCCTCGACGGTGGCACATTTCACCCTCTCCTTGCCCTTTTCCTTCCCCCTTCTTTTCTCTTCCCTGTCAATAGTTTGCCAGTCCGCCCAACTGACGCTTCTGATGCCTCTTTTGAGCGCTTCCTTTTGTACTCCTTCCCACCCTGCAGCTTTCCCGTCGTCGTTCAAAAAGCTCACGCCATCACTCCAATCTTTGGCCACTGCTTCGGCGGTGTTGAATGCATCATCCATGGTACTGGCAATCACGCCCGTAGGACCACGTTTCACCCATCCGGCACAATACATGCCCTTTACGTGCCCCGCAGTCAAATTTCCGGGCCCGAGAGAAGGCGACAAGACACGGCCGTAGAGGTCGTTGGGGATTATGCCCATTTTGTCGTCGAATGGGATATGTGATTCTTTCATGCCGGGTAAAGCGGTACTCTTGTAGCCGACACTTCTGAAAGCCAGTGATGTCTCCAATGTTGTCTGCTGATCAGGTTGACAAGGCCGGACTCGCATACCTCGTAAGGCGTTGAGATCGGTCGTGTCAATGCTCTCTGGCGACAGGACAAATTCTTGATGTTGAAACTGCACAGCAGCTAACCTGTCAGGATTGGATGACGACGGTAAGAAAGACGTTGGGGAAAGCATAAAATTTAGCTCCCAGTTCTTCTCTCCGACAGATGGTGCAACAGAAGAGCCCTTTTGCAAGACTTGGGCTATTCGCATCAACTGCCTAGGTAGTTTCTTGACATTATCTGTGAGAAAGAGGCTCTCATCGATGCCCTCGAAAGCCACTCCGGGTAACTGCATCAGCTCTCTGAGTTCTTTGATAGTGTAGGGGGCCTGCAGCGGACCTCTCCGCCCAACAACCCTGACACGCTTAACTCGACTTTTAGCAAGCGAATCTAGCGCTTGCTCAGTAATGTCTGTGTGTCGTAGTCGGTCCAGCGGTGAGAGAAGGATCCTCGCAACATCGAGAGCAACATTTCCTTGGCCAATGACAATGGCTTCGTCGCCCATATCAAGTTTTGGGTTCAGATTCGCACATTCGGGCAGGCCATTGTACCATCCTACAAAGTCACGCGCTGAATATACACCTTCAAGTGACTCATTTGGTAGGTTCAAGGTGCGGTCTTGCGAAGCACCGTAGGAGAACAGCAGTGCGTGATAGTTTTCGGCCAAGGTCGCCAGTGGTAACTGCGACGCACCAGTACCGATCGATGTGTTGGCTACGAGATTGAAGTTGGTCGAAGTAGCAATTTCACTGAACTTGTCGATGCAATTCTGTGAATCATAGCTGTATCAGTTTAGCTCTTTGTGATGTTAGGACAAGGGGGGGCCGAAGATTTTGATATCGAATTGACAGTCACAATGATGAGGAGGACCAAAGAGAGAAAAAGCAACAGTGGTTGAGAAGAAGATATAGGAAATCAAAATGAAATGGGAAGAAGAAGGCATAGAAAATATAATGCATACCTTGACCTCGGGATGGTCAGGCGCCACTCCAAACCTCACCAACCCATATGGAGTTGGTAGAGCCTCGTACATATCTATCTGCACATTTGGGATACGCTGTTGTAGTCTAAGGGCCGAGTAGAAACCAGCAGGACCGGATCCTATGATTGCGCATTTGAGTGGGGGGCGAGAGGAGGGTGGTGATGTTGCTTGCGTGGTGTACGCTGCTGCTGTTTTTACAATGGGACTTCTTGTTGATACAGTACACCTTTTCAATACAGACCGAGTCCGTTTCATGCAGCTGAGCCGCCGCATTGTATCAAATATCAATAACTATATTTTATATATCGAGGCAGAAACTTTTGCAATGATGGGCGACTTTACCTTGTGGCGGTCACCGGTATATAGCCTGCCAAGCCCCTACGTACAATCTTGGCACGTCCTTATCTTGCCTTATCGATAACCGGACTATGGTTTCCCCACCCGGGTGATTTGCCCGACCAATGACGATCCTGCCTGTGCTGTCTGCGCATTTTCATTCCATCAGACATGATCAGACTCTATCCTCCTCGAAATATTCTCTGTCCATGATGAATGACCTTTTTGATGAACAGGACAATCACGTAAGCCTGCCACATCCACAAAACACATTTCCAGCATGAACTCGGAATTGGGTGAACCGGGACGTGTTTCTCAACGACATGTCCAAACGGCGAAACCCCACATGTAAGCCTGTCTGTTGTGTATCGATATGGTTGCCATGGCATCATGGGTTTGAAAAGACATGTGTTTGGGAGATCTACATAAGTTACTGCTCCCATTTGTTATATCCTCCAATCCGTCTATCCATCCTTTTCAATCTCATTCCATCTTGCAAAACCAGAACGTGGAAGTGAGGCTTGTAGATAGCACATTCTGCCGGTTTCTCTATGCCCCAATAGTGTGTTTTCCCGTCGGTCTTGTCACTCTCGCTTGCACTTTTTGCTTTGTGGCCTTGTACATTGCTTGCAATTCTCCATTAGCAAGTGCATACAACCTTCATTTTCAGGATTGCCGTTCAAGCTTTACAAATCAAAAAGAACAACCTCGTTTCCTTGTGGGTGTGCGAATCACAAATCAAGATGGGAGTCACTCCACCCTACCTCTACGATCCTCCTTCCTCCCGGCGCTCTTTTGTCGCCAACCCTACATACGATTTCGACCCCAAGGCCATCACCAGAGCTAGCTGGTCGCAAGCATCTGTCTCTTCTTCACCCAAACCAAGGCAGAATGGTCCTCTAATCAATTTCAACCAACACCCCGACAGCTACATGATCATTCCTTATGGAGGTAACGATAGTCTTCCTCTTTTGCCTGCCAATACCAAAACGACCATCATTGCCACCAGATGGGTTCAGTTTGCTTTTCGCGTATTGCAAATGATTGGGGCTCTAGGATTACTAGCCTGTGTCATCTGCATCAAAGGTATCGATGGTGCCCTCACTTGGGTGCTAAGGATCCCTGTAAGTCAGCCGGGTTCTTCTTGTTTCTCTTGTCCATCTCTGACGTACTGTCACACAGCCGGCGTGGGACGCAGTCATCTCCTGCTACGCGATTTTTCATCTTCTCCGTCCAGCCAAGGCCCGCACTCCCCTGTCCTCCGCCAGCTATCATGTCTTTGCCTTGGTCATGGATGTCGGCCTGATTCCTTTCATGGTAATCACTGCTTTCTTCTCTCAAAAGAACTGGGCTTTGGATTCCAAGTCAGCCGCCCGTTGGCACTCGTTCTTCGATCTGAGCGGCACCAACACAGTCCTCTTGGTAACTTGGATTGCTGCTATATCAGTCGGCGCTCTTCATCTCTTCAGTATTGGCATCGACATTTACCTCATCATCATTTTCCGCAAGATCGCGAACTACCCACCAGATACAAACCCGCTAGAGGACAACTTGACCAGTCGTGCTGCCAGCAAACACGCATACAAGAATTCAGACATGACTGTTTCTGTCTCGGAAAAGAAATATCCAAACATGAATGAAAGTACTCTCAATGTCAACCATCCAATGTCACAGCCCCTCATGACCGACAAATATGAAGCAGGCACTCGCCCTATCTCGTTCTACCAATCTCGTAAGAACCTGGATCAGTCTTACTCTGCTCATACACAGGACACAGCTCGTATGTCGCGAGCCGACCTCGCTGGAACTCTCTCGTCACGCACGTCCCGCGCTGATCTAAACTCTCGTGGTGGGCGTGTTCACAGTCGTCCTGGAAGTGCTCACTCACGCTCCCAATCTCGCAGCCGATCGAGACCGAGGAGTCAAGGTGGAGCAGGTAACAGAGCATCCTATCTCAGCGCCCACAGTGTCCATGATCCTATGCCTACCCGTCCTCTGTCTTTGGTCTCGACCAGTGCAGGTAACAGCCGATACGCAAGTCCACTTCCTGATCCTCAGGCACATCGTCCTACCGATATGGCCAAAATGCAGCAGAAGAATGGCCTCCTCAACGACAACTGGTATGCCTTTCCAGACGCTGACGAGGGCGACCTGTCCTCTCCTCGCCGCACTCCCCAGCCGTCTCAAGCTGTGCATGACTACTCGGAGCACGAAGAGGACAACCATGCTCACAGAGATCATAACATGCCAATGAATCAGGAACACGAGAATCTCCTGCCTCAGTCTTCGAGCGCAAAAGCATTATCTCCGTCGCCAACACATTCCAACCAGTTTCATCCCTCAAATGATGAGTACACCACAGGCGATGACAGCGTTGACGGCGGTGCCTTTTACTTTAGCGATATGCCCACTGCCACGCCCACCCTGGACAAGTATGGCAACTCACACGAGTCGTCACTGACCAAGAAATCCTATCTCAACAACACCAAGACCCAATCTTATGACAACGTCAACGCCAATTACACCGAGGCACATGACGACAACACGGACGCCAACTCCGCCCGCAATTCCGAAGGCACCATCGGCCGCGCCCTAACAGTCTCATCCGCCATCTCTGCCGTGTCAAGCTTCTACTCCCAGGGCAGCTCTGTCGACGCAAACCGCGCCCCTTCCCCCAAGCGCAGAGCCTATGGCGACCTTGCCTCGGCCACCGCTGGCGTGCTTGGCCAGAGCGGCAACCAGTCGCAGCTCTCAGTCCCGAAGCAATCATCCATTCGGGCCAAATCTCATTCTCGAGAGCGACGCGAAGCAGAGGGTCGTCCCTTGCAGCGTGGCCATGTCGAGAAGGGCGGACGTGTGGTTTCGAGGACTGGTGTCGACCTTGCCGATGCTAGCGTGCTCTATCTCGGTGATTCTACCTCTTCGCCTAGTGCGGCTCAGTGGGGTGGGCTCAGAGGCAGACAGGTCAGTGGTAAGGTTGTGGAGGAAGGACGAGCTGGACCCGAGGCTGGGTGGTTCGGTCGTGGTGTTGGGAATCGCCTGAAGGAGGTCAGCGGCAGTGCTTAGTGGAGTGGACACTTGATGTGGTAATGTGGGATGAAGGAAAGACTGACGACCGTTGGCGATTGTCTTTGAGGTTGCAATGGCTCGACGATGCTCCAACAAAGGAACGGCAAAGATGGGGAAGACCATTATGATACGTGGTCTCGATGGATCGAGGGGAACATGGTCGATTACCGCCTTCTCTCAGTATAAGGTAGCAGTCATGCTCTGGCAGTTTGACTAGTACGGGCAGAGCGAGACGCAATTGCAGAAACGAAAAACAACAGTAGGATAGATGACAGCATAATGAAATCACTTTTTAACGCAGGCTTTTGTGCCATTTCTTCGCCTCACTTTGGAACCATTCTGGACTGGACTGAACTGGAGATGATACTACGGCATATGCAAGCGCAGAGACGAGAAGAGGAGAAAGAGACATGAGATGGATGAAAGAGGAAGCGAGAGGAAGAGGAGAGATAGTCGAATTGGTCTCAAAGAGCGAAAAGACAAGAGGGAAGGAGGAGCAAGAGAACAAGATAACATACCAACAAGGGTCACAAATTCGTGCTTGTAAAAAGAAAGCACAGAGAAAGAGAGCGGGAAGTTCACCAGTGGCGATGATCCTAGTACGGAACAAGCAAGCAGGGGCTTGCTGTGGAGGAGAAAGAGAGTGGGAAACGTTACTGCTGGACTTAACTGGACACACTCGGTATTCGCGCAGACAGGACTGGATCATGCTCAAGTGCATGTCGTGTTCAGCATCAAATCGAAACCCGTCGCATCAGAACACACAACCAGGTCCGTGATCACGAAACGGAGTCTGTCTGAGCGACGCCACGGGCATAAAGCAGCAAGAGCGTCGAAGCAGTGGAAAACTGCTGATATGCTAGACCCCTTATCCCGATCGCATCGAATAGACGAGGCGCGCACTGCAGAGAAGAGTGAGAAGACAAGCCCAGGTGTTGTGGAAAAACAGTGTCCCATTTTTGTTCTCGTGGTCGACGGATTCGCGCATCCTGGAAGAAGGTAAAGGCTTCGCTGCCACGACTCTATTGCGAATCGTGAAACCGCCATGGCTACCAGGAATGTAATCTCGCTGCCACCTGCAAGACTAGAGTACAAGAACCACCCCTTGGATGGTCCAGTGTTTAGACTGCACCTACGCTAGTCTCAGACGAGCTCGTAACTCGAGATGTTTTCCACAGCAATGACCCGGCGAATTGTGAGCATGGAAACTAAGACCTATTTGTGCAGGTAAGGGAGACGGGAAAGCGACTAAACAGGGGCAACAAGAATCACAGATCTGACAGCTTTCCTTACCTGACAGTAGAGCGAGAGAAGAACCTCCTTTCGATTTCGGACGCAGACTCTTCAAGACCGTCAAGTACCTACAGGCATCACGAGCCACACCAGCGATACATCTCATTCGTACTATGCCTGGCCGAGGAGAAGGACATTCTCGGGTTTCTGCATCCCGCATACCAACTACAGTAAATTCACACACACTTCAAGGAAGCAGCAGCGCAGCCCTTCTAACCCTGAGAAGGAAGTTGAATGCAGACGAGGCACAGGCTATATCGACCCCGCACACCTCGAGGTTCAAGCCTGCTCATCGTGCCCCTTCTGACATTGCGTGCCACGCAGTCGGACGTGTCGTGGACAACAGGGTCCGCAGGTCTAGCTGGTCGCAGTGCCACCTCTTGTGATCGAGGAGCCCGCGGTGACTGCGATGATTGAGGTCAGAATCGCCAGAGGTGACAAGAGTGGAAGGGCTTTTATGGCTAAAGGGCTGAGCGATACCTGCGCTTCTGCCTGGTCTACTCTTCATACAATTGCAATCTCGACTTATCCGTCTCTCTCTCTCCTCTCTCACACGACCGCAGCTCTTGGCGCAAAACGGACAGGAGGCTTGTGGATACTCTCGCAGCGAACATGAGCTCCGCTTCTGCGTCTCGAGGGACTTGCGAAAAAGAAGAGGATAGATTCCCTCTGTTGAGCGATCAATAAAGCACCAGCATACGCAATATCGTCTCGCAGCGACGATCAGTCACCCAATCGCTCTGGTCTCGGCAAAGACGGACAAGCAACGGCAGTATGAGCAGGCAGCAGCAGCAGCAGCAGCAGAGCAACACGAAGTACCCACTCCTCGTCCTCGTTCGCTATAGTCCAGACAATCAGCGTCAATGACGCGCTGAGATGTTTCGCAACACCTTACCTCATCTCCTAGGCAACTACAGGCGCTGTACCGACGATCGATCAGTTATAAGCGTTTGGTTCTCAATCTGAGGCGAAGACCGATGCAACGCAGCGAGCCGCAGCGCAACGCAGACGATCAAGTCAAGATCCAAACGTCTGCCAGGCGTCATAACTGCGTAACGGCAAAGACGAATAGCTTGCGCAAGTGGTATAGTACTCGTCACCTGACCCTACAGAGACATTGGCTGGCATCGGGTTTGAGCGACCTCTTGACGATCACGCGAGGAGAGAGAGAAAGAGTGAGGGAGAGAAGAGAGAGAATCGTCGATCGCAAAGGAACACGATCGCGTCCGCGCCTTTGTATTGTCAATACATGTCGTATAGCAGAGACAAAGGTCGCAGACCCTAGGGACGCACGCGGGGCCAGATCGACGCGTGTCAATATATCCGTAGAAGAGTTTACCCTGTCTTGTTCACTAGTAGACATTACAAGGGTCACCAGAGAGACTACAGGTATCCGTAATGGAGAGACATGACATGACAGTCGAATGTTCATAACCTGTTTTCATTCTTCAATGTTTCAGCATCTGGGGACTCTGGCCTCCTTAGAGTCCCCAATAGACGGGTCTCGGTATTTGAGACATGTTTAGCTGCGATATCGTTTAACGGGGACGGTGGGTTTTAACGGCTGTATAGGACAGTTTTTGCGCATCTGGTTACGGATAAGCATATTTTTAAGGACCTCAATGCGGGGTAGTTGGCGAGTCGATGCCTTGGTTTGTGTGAAGGTCCTACGATGTTCAAGATGAGGTTTATTGCCTGATGTCTCTGTTTAGCACGGAGTCTATGAGGTTATTATGTTTGGCTTCTCGAGGGTTTAAGACAGGAATAGAAAGGTTGACCGTACGGCCCGTACCTACTTCAAGACATTAGCCGACGTTGTTAAGCAGAGCATCTATTTGAAGGATGAGCTGTAATAGACGCAGACGTAGAGAGAATCGACCAGAATGGACCGACCTTCGTAAATGTTACCACCTTCCGATCACAATCCCTACCTTGTCGCATAGTTATATGATCTATTTGTATTGTAGCAAGCACGCGGGGAAGCACAGTCCAGTTTCCTGTAAAACGAACATACGAACAGGGTTCCAGGTAGCTTAGCGCAAAAGACCTTTACAATGAAGTCACTACAACTTCGGAGCTGTATCTTTCTAAGCACAGAATTGGCAAGGAGCATTGGCGAGCCACATCTCGCCGCACAAGACATTTGAAACCAGCCGAGAAAGTGCAGTTTGTCCAGCATGGACTGGAACCAGTTAAAACTGGCCCTGCAGAGCTGAGAAACGTGCTCGGAGCGACAAGAGAATGTGAGAAAAATTGACTATGGAGATGTAAGAAGAGGATGGAGAATAACAGAGCGTCTTGTTGAAGATCAGATTTCAAGATTTACTTTTGAGAGGCAGTTTTAGAAGAAGAGGCTGAATAGACGTTAAGATCATGTCATTGACTTGCCATAGACAATAATATATCTGGCTTGACCGAATGACGCAGATTTGAAGACTGTCCCGAAGAGGTGAATGCGATTGTTGTCGAGATGAGATACTGCGGGTGTGATGAGCATGCATTGCATAATGGACGGAGAAGTCATGCACGCCTTCATCAAGTACTCTAGAATGTACTGTGTAGGACGGTCACTCCCAAATGTTCCTATTGGCTGGATAGACGGCCGTGAGATCCATATCGTACCGCACCATAGTTCGATCGGCGGTTGTTTATTGCGAGATTGGGTTCAAGACAAGGTTGAACGAGGCATCGATCGGGCGGCTGATTGAACCGCAGAACGACAGCCCTCTCTCATGACATGTAAACGGCCATTTCGACTGACGTTCATGTTTAAGCATGCTGCACACGAGCTGTTTCTTCAACAACGTGCTTTGATGTCAAGTTGGCCACTCCCGGTCGGCAATTGATATTGAAAGCAAGTGGATACTCCGAGTAGGTACTATTTAGTAATTAGTATGGGGCCTGATCATCTTTGCATAACCGGATGCGGTACATGCTCCGTCGGTCCTTGATTTGCGTCGTCGCGCAGGAATCTAAGCATGTAGGTGCATTCACCCCCAAGTCTAACGAGCGCCACCATGACGGCCCTTTCTGCAGTCTTTGCTGGTGCTTGTTTCATGTCGGGTTTGATACGTTTAGCAGAGTGGAATACCACGAATGACAATCACCAAGTCGAGGTGTGCTCGATGTATATTGACTCGAGGCTTTGCGGGCTGTTTGAATGCAACATAAGCCCGAGAAGAGACGGTACGAATATATTGGATGGTTGTGAGTACTCATGGTACTGGACTGCGGGCTAGCCAGACGGATCGGGTTTTGCGGTTACGCGCATCGATCGGAAACTGTCATACCAGAGAGAGGCTCAGAGGCAGCGGGCCGCGCACGTTGACGCGATGACCGTTGGGACGTGGCTAGACATGTGAGCTCCCATTGGCTGTCAGGAATTGGACATGCATCCAAAGGGTCAGAACGATACGTGAGAGGGCTTTGACGGCAATACAGTAGACGACCATTGTGCTGGACTGACTGCACTTCATATTAATTCAGGCCCCACCAATTGCCAAAATCGTCACTTGATGATGGGATTGAAAACCTGTTTCGACTACTGCAGAATGATTTGAGAAGATATGCATGGAGTACTCGCTAGACATGGTCGTATCTGGTTTAGCTCATAAGAACCAAGCATAAAAGTCAGAAAGTGTCATGCAGCCCCTCGCGCCTCCCAGCGCCGGCGTACGGGATGGGGTCTCGGGAAGGCTTGCACTGGTCTGGTCTGAAGGTCCCAACGGGAAATTTAAGCTGCGTGCTACTCTTTGCTGGTGCTGCATGCAGCGCTTTAGGAGTATTTGATGTTCATGTAAGGCGAGCAAGCAGACAAGATTGTTGATTTTTATGATCAATCATTGCGGAATTGGAGCCGACTGTGAGTTTAGCACGCGATGACTAAAGATAGTGACATGACTGAGGCACTCGAGTTTACCAGAGGATGTTGAGTAGTTGCGAGTTCGTGTCGAGTCGTTAACCACGATGACGGGTTTTGCGATCGTGTGTTCTGACTGTCAAAACGATCATGTGGCAATAGTGTCCCCAGGAATGGCAGGTCTGTACGTATACCATGAGTCCATGACGCAGATTACGGACGTAGGATCGAGTACGCTCGTGAGCGGATCCTTTTTCTTTTCTCGAAAAGCAGTCTGGCAGGGCAAAGAAAACGTGGGTTCTTCTGAGCAGAAAGAGAAGTGGGAAAGAAGAACAAAAGTAGCGAGGAGAGTGGCCAGGAGGGGCTTAGTGTCAACCTTTGATTTGAAGGGTCTTACGAATACAGATTAGCGCGGGGCAAGCGGTCCCTCTTGCCAAGACAGTATTTCAAATAAAGCAGGAAGGATGCAGTGCATTTCAGTTCTCGGAATGGATCGCCAACAAGAGGGTACATACAGTACGAACAGGTGGAAAGAAACCAATGTCTTCACCGAGTAAATGGACAAGACATTTGATAGTCGAGGCCAAATATCCCCTATAGACTGAGATCAAGTCTAGGTCTGTTTCACTCCAGTAGGATAATTGTTCTTCTAGGCGTAACTTGCTTCTTCCCAGCTAGCTGGTCAGCGCGTTGTCGCATGCAGTACACGCGGGCTATACCGTAACCAGCCACAGGCAGGGCAGAGTCATCATCATGTACTGTAGCAAAGAAATGCCGGCGGTGCGGAGTTTCGTCGGTCAAGGTTGACTCCTACAGGAGGGGCATGCAATACTCGCTGCACGCCGCACGCCGCTTGCTCGTGCACGACTCGATGAGACGACACGAGGGGCAGATTCGATCTGCATCATCGATACCGCCAGAGTGTTTGATCTTCAAGCGGTTGCAGCCACTTTTACGACATGAAGTTGCAGTGATGTACGTCGTCCTTTGTTTGATTAAATCAATAATTAAACGAACGACAGAGAGGCATGGCAGTCATATCGGGCAGACGGTGACAAAACGCTCATGATTATGCAAGGGAAATAAATGTCAACGTTCTAGATCCCTACAATCTGGCTCTGGGAATGGTAAACAAGGTTATGCGGGCCACACCGAGGACATATCAGAACAGGTGACAAGGGTATTCCCGATCTATGGCCCATTGCGCAACGATCGATTGGCGAGACAGCGGACCGCGGCGGAAAGGGGACAGGGCATAGTAGCAGCAGCAGCAGCAACAGCAGTAGCCAGCAGGGGGCCCTTCTTCAAATCATTCCGTCTGGGGAGTGAAGAGGGGCGAGGGGCAAAGATGCTAAGGAATCAGGATCCACTCACTTGGACGAATAGACTTTTCAAATGCATCTCAGGTTTTCCCAACTTGTTCTCGTCATTGCTCGGCGGCGCCGTGGTGATGGAGGTGGTTGACGATGAATGATGATCAGACTGCCAGATTTGTTGCTAGGGGAGACATTACTAGGTTTCGCAATGGTCATTTGCACATTTCTCAAATGATGATGAAAACAGCACAACTATTGTTTCTCACTATTAGCTGTTTCATCATATCCAAACGTCTACCGACGGGTGAACAATCGTTCTGGGAAATAACGATCATGTCTTCTGTCTCTCACTCCCTCTCGCTCTGGCTCTTCCAGGCTCGGGTCGAGCCCCGCTCTTCGCAACGGTGACAGGGGAGGGAGCGTAACGGTCTATGACCTGCAGTAGTGTAGTCACGCCAAGCACTGTAGTCTTGTGTATGTACTCTGTAGTCGGTCGGCCGTAGGACTGCTGCGTAACTTACGCATGAGAGACACTCAGGTAGGCGGCGACGGCAGACGGCAGAACGGATGGGGGAATGGACGGGACTACGTACTGTAAGCAGAGATCAAGCAAGGGGCCACCGCCTGTCGTTCTTCAGCCTCGAGCCAGTTTTCGAGCCTTGATGCATGCTCTAAACATCGATCAGTGTGTGTCCTGCATGCGCACTAAAAAGTCGCACATCCGGCCATCTGGATAAGCTCTGGCACTGACGTTGACTGGTCTTTTTTCTTCTTCTTTACCCGCCAAAAGTGGTCTTGTCGGTCGGATACACTTTTGAAGCCCTAGCCTATTCTTCTCCTTCGTCTTGTCTACAGTATATGTCTGCCCGCCCTTGTTTTGGCCGTTCGTCTCCCTTTTGCGGACCTGGAACTCAACAGTCAAACCCGTTACGCAAACTGTCTCTCTCCTGCTTTTGCCAACGGCCACCATCTGCATTCATCAGAAGCTAGCGACACAAGCCAGACCACGCTGCCCCTCATAGTATCTCTTGTCTCTGGCCTTTTTAGGCGCATCACACTTTCAACTGCTCGTGACGGATTGGGAATACAGTACCTCCTTGACCCTTCTTGACCCTGCTTGACCCTCTTCGAGCCCCCCGTTTTGCATCGAGTCTGATACAAATACAACGACATCCTCACAACTGCTTTCGTTCAAACATTCAAACCAGTTCTGCATCGGTTTATAACGACCTCGTTGCCCTCTCTCTCCTCCTGCAGTTGTCTTACACTTCCATATCACTCTCTCTCCATTACACACACACATACACTACAGTTTCCATTACTCTCTTCCTTCTCCACTCACAAAACTTGGATCACACTTTGACCGACTATTCCGTACAGCAGTTGCTGTCCAACCAATCCACAGTTCTACTCCCCCAAGCTTCGCTACCCGCTTGGTAAGTTTTCCAGTACCATGTCACATGGCTTCCATCGCCACAAATTATTCTTGCGCCCACACCCTATCACGATAATGATATAGTCATTGGCTGCCCACACTCTTGACCTATCATATAACGGCTATTCTGACCCGTCATCGCACAGGACTCTTTTATTCAAATTTCTGTTCCATCTTTTATCTCCTCTCCATCTTCAAATCTAATCCTCTCTCCGTCACGACACTCGCATTTCACAATGCCTGCACACAAGAGAGGTCCATGGTCCCAACATGAGGACCATATTCTCATGAACCTCGTCCACTCTCAAGGTGCTCACAATTGGGTACGCATCTCGAGCATGATGGGTACTCGTTCTCCCAAGCAATGCCGTGAGAGGTACCACCAGAACCTCAAGCCTAACCTCAACCACGACCCCATCACTCCCGAAGAGGGTGAGATGATTGAGCAGATGGTCGCCGAGATGGGCAAGCGATGGGCCGAAATTGCCCGCCGTCTTCGTGGACGCAGTGACAATGCAGTCAAGAACTGGTGGAACGGTGGCATGAACCGTCGTCGCCGCAATGCACAGCGCCGTGTCGACATCGAGACACGGACAGGCCAGCAGATGCCTCAAGGTCAACTCATCCCTCAGCAAAGCCTTGCCGATGCCTCGTCGTACTACAACCAAGCCAACATGCAGCGACCGCAATACTTTGATCAGAACGCCCTTCCCGCCATCTACCAACAACAGGCTCACATGGCTCAATACCAGCAACCCCAGGCTCAGTATGCTCAGTACGCGCACACCCTTGGAGTTCCCCAGATGGGTCGTTCGATGCGCACTGCCTCTTTCGAGAGCCCTCTGCCATCGCCCGGCGCATACTCTGACATTGCACCCTCACTCGTTTCCGATCACTCTTCCTACTCGACAAGATCTCCCCTTCACGGCACTTCGCCTGTCGAGCTTCCCCCGCTCGGACAGGATCACCGTTACTCTGCTGACGAACGCCGTCAATCCAGCTCATACATGAACGCCACGAGCCAGCGTCTGGCCGTGCCGGGCGGTGTCATTCACCACCAGCAGGAGAACTACATTCCCATGCGTATGAGCCAGTCGGACGATGGATCGAAGCGGGTGCACATGCTCACTCAACCATATCATCCTCAGCAAGCCGCCATGATGTACCGTCAGCAGCAACCTCAGGACTACTCCCAGATGCAATACGCCCAGGCGTCTGTCCTTCCCTATGTCCATGCGCAACAGATGACCCCTCAACAACACATGTATGCCCAGACCATGGCACCTTCGCAACCATCACTCCACATTCCCAGTTCGATCCCCATGGATCCAGAGATGCATGATTCTCCCCACCGTGCAGAGACCGACTCGCCCAAGGAGAAGATGAGCCTTTCGACCATCGTTTCGCGGTAGCGCAGACATGATGGACGACAGAACAACAACGACAGGAACATGACGTGTATGAGGGACAAGATGCATTGGGTGTGGAGTTTTATGTCTTTCTTTTCCTTTGTTGCTTTTTTGTCTACAAAAAGGCCCATCGTTGTCACGGCGTTTGACTCTTAGATGGTGGCAAAGGCACACACAGAGGCATTGTACAGGGGGGTGGGTATACCCATTGGTTATGGCGCTGTCTTGCGCAAGGTGGTCTCGAGGGTTCGAGGGTTCGAGTCGCTGTCACTATTATGCTTGTTCAAATACCCAGTTCAACAATGTTTCAATCTTCAACTTCGCACTTTGAAATCCCTCTCTGTTGCAACGTCTACGATAAAGTGAAGACCCTGCACCTTGTACCATCTTGTCACGCTTACAATGCCACTGAAAGACTGTATTGCTTGACTAAAGGAGATGAATCGTCACGGCGATGCTGAACCTCTGCCGCTCAACTCTGCTCACCCACCGTCCTCTCTCTCTCTCTCCTTCCCTCGTCGTGATCAATCCACACGCACCTACGTCACTTCACCCTCACACGATTACCATCCGCTCATCATTGCCCTCTGAAATGCACACGTGTTTCATCATCATCACCGCGAATCCTCCGTCATAACCGTTGCCCATGGCGTTGTCGTTGTCAGGTCCTCATTTCTCGAAATTCCCATATCAAATCTCACCGTTTCGAGTCTGAATGCTTGTTAATCACAACATGATTTGGCAGAGCGGTTTCCTTAAACGGCACTGCACGGGTATCACGGATTCGAAGGAAAAGACGTTGGCGGGCAGATTGTACAACAAACGAGGACTGGGAAAAACGATCCGTTAGCCCACGGCGGGCATTAATTCGAAGACTACGATATGCAGGAACCAGGAGAGCAAGGACTTGAAGGCAGGGGAGACGATAGCGGTGGAAGCGAGTAACTTGCTTTAGTGGTAGGACTGCACTCGAAGCCCTTTGCTCGTGAATGAGTGTAGTGACTTTATCCTTCGCACGTGTCTGAGCGTGCAGCCATAGTCTACCAAACTCACGAGCATACCCTTTCGGCGTTCTTTACCTTTACCTTTTCCCGTGCGCTTCTCCTACTTCTCTCCGTTAACCATCTCTGGTCTGCATGCTTCCCTCGTGAGCTTTCCGCAACATATTGCATTTCAGCACTATTGGAGACCAAAAGCCAGACGCAAAGCCAAAAGGAAACAAAAAAAAGAGTCGACGCCATCACCCTAATGTCATGCATGTGAACTGTCAGACTTTTGCCCCTCGCCTCGACGCGTCTACAACTCGACGCTTCTGCGGCTCAGATGATACGCGGTTGGTCAGAAGGCTCTGCGGATGTGCGCGAATGGGTGGGTGGACATGATAGTCCATGTACCTATACAGTCATTATCATCATATCACAACCGCGGCCGCAGTCACACTCAAAGACACATTCAAAGACACACTCAGAGTCGCAGTACGAGTACCGACTACTGTGCTTAGAGAAGGGGGGATTGAAGGGAGGCCAGCAAGTGGACGGGGGCGCGTACGTTCTCGGGAGCGTCCGTCCGCCGCCGTTGAGATGTTGTGCGGGTCTTGCGTTCTTTTGCGGGAGTGGAGTGATTGCACGCCACCCCTCTTCAAGTGGCTTTTGCTCAGGAGAGGGAGGTGGAGAGGTTAGCAAAGATTATTTCTGAAGCCTGAGTATGAGTACTTGTTGTCAGTGTCAGGGTGTGGATACAAGCTGCTGGTGCTGCTTCTTCTGCTGCTGCTTCAATGCCACTACTGCTTGATCTGCCGGCTTGCCTTGCTTGCGGGCGAGTCTAAGCGACATGTGTCCGAGTCACTCACGCCTAAACCTGTCCGATCAGCATCCGAGGCCGAGAAATGGATTGGCTTGGAGGGTTTAAGGTTTGGACGTCCACGGTCACGACACAAGTCGCGTAGAGAGACATCGCTCGTTCCCAGATCGTTAGTCCCAGACTCCTACTCGGAGTAGGGGGCGATTGCGTGACATTCTGATAGTGTACTTTGTTACGAAGAAGAAAGACGGGCTTTTTTTTTTCCCTGTGCATCGAGCCGAGGAACTGTTTACGCGATTCTTCTTCAGCCCCTCCCCACGCCGGAGGCTTTTCATTTTCATCGATCATCGTGTGCCTCGTGGTTTTGCCTGGGTAAAAGCATCGCGGAATACGCTGTGTGGAAACTTCATGGGGAAACAAAAGTCAATGGGCATTTCTCTGATACGTGCGTGCGTTTACCAAGAAGCCACGGATGAGCAACGACGATGCAGGAGAAGAAGACTATCGTGAGAAGTTTCCCCCTTCGCTTGTTTTCACTCTGCGGCTGTCGAGAGCCAAGGAAGCTCGGTATCTTTCACGGTGTGACTACCGAGGCACAAAGACAGCAGTTTTGTTGTGCGAAGGCCTTAGCGGTGGCTGGCCTTAAGCCCTCAACATACTGCATTGCTTTCGATTCAAGGCAACAGAAGCGATGCGACAATTAAATCAATGGCATGAGAAGTGACAAGTAAGCTCGGTACAATACCTATCCAGCGAGTGATGCTACTGGTCAATCGCATATCACAAATGATGCAACAAACGTCGAGCTCGAGCGCGTCGTGGTCGAGATAGGAAATTGATCTCCTGTCGATCACCCAATGTGGCAAGCGTGCCTTTTGGTCGGGATCTGTCCTCGAAAAGCCCGACTTCATACGGTGAAATCTCGTCCATACAGTGGCAGCTGCGCAATCAGCCATTCTGTAGCGGACCGACGCTAAGAGCAGCCTGTGATGATTGACACCCCTGCCTCGTGGTCATCATTGTAATGGGAAAACCTTTGGTGTAAGCATGAGTGGCAGCTCGAATTACGTCCCGGATGGATCCGCCATTCTGTCTGGCACATTGTATACCGCATTACTGGTTTGTACTACCATCCCGTGAGCCAAATGAGACATCCTTGAGCTGAGAAGAATGGTGTTAGTCCCAGCGTGATGTCAGTCTGCGTGTACCAATCAACTATGTGACGGCCCCAGGTGTCACTTTGACCTCTGCATGCTTCTCGGATAATCACTACGAGGACGGTCCGGCCCAAAACTGCTTCTCTAATCTACTGGCTGTTGGAGTTCGTCGATTCGTGATTGATCTGTACTGGGATACTAGCAGATTGACTTGGAGCTTTTGTCGCGTGGAGCTGGGAAGTGGAGGGGCTGTAGCTACGCCTACTACATCTCCAGGTCTGTTGGCGAGCCTTACAGCCTCGCCTGCAGCCACAACTCGCACCGCGACTCTATCTGGTGGCATTCTTCCATCTACCGGTGGCGAGGAACGCAGACAGAGTGATGTCGCAACCGCTACGTCGTCAGAGGGACCCTTCGACGACGTCCCAGCAGTACGCCCTCGACAAACAGTCGATGCTTCCGAAACCACAACAAGCAGCCTGGCGTCTTCCTCGGTGGATGCCAGTGTCAGCCTATCAGCTTCCAATTCATCTTCTAGCAGTAACGGTAATGCTAATAACCAACCTACCCCTTTGCCCAACAGTGGAGGAACACTTTTCCAACTCGGTCCGTATACGTGTTCCTCGTCTCTGGGACTGGACGCAATTATAAATGCCCTCGCGAGCCACTTGGAAGAAACTGAAAACAGCTTGAATGCTACCCTGAAGTATCTCATTCTCAATCTGCACGCAGCAGCCCCTTCTGCGGATCCTACCGGAGTACCTCCCACCCCAAAGGACTCGTTGTTACCTGACTTTGGCAACTACCTGGGGCAGCTTCTGAACTCGAGCCTGTCGACATACATCTTTACTCCTCCCGCACTGAGCAACCAGAGAGCGAACCTCAATCAGTCTTGGTTCAATGTTGAGTACGCCTACCGCCCTCTTACTGAATACTTTGACTCGGAGACAAACGCCGATGGTACCCTGTCTTCAGTGAGTGGGTGGCCGAGCGAAAGCTATGTTGAGCTCCGGCAGGCTTTTAGGTTCCTTGCTGGGTTTGGGACAATCGATCCCCAACTGCAAGGATACGATTTCGACGCTGATACAGACACAATCTTTCCTGCAGGATATATCTCTGATCCTGTCGGCGTCACTGTTTCTGCCGCTGGCGTTGTAACTGGAGGATGTCTGTTTCAGCCGAATACCACGGAACTCTTGGCGGTTAATTCGTCCTGGGCTGTCGCCGGTGCATCGATCGCTGCAACAGATCCGAATATACTGTTCACAGCGGCAGGCAATCTGACTTCATGCGGCATCTCTCCCATCCTCAATGTCAGTCTGGGAAGTACGGCTGCCCAGAACATGACTCTCTATCGTGATTACGTACGTCGAGATCTATGGTCATGGGCCTACAACGAACCTCGGAACACTTCTGGTTCTTCACAAAACTTGCGTTGCGCGGCTGTAAACTTCACAAACGGCGGCAAGTGGCAAGTTGCAGATTGCACCGGCGCCCATTATGGAGCGTGCAGGGTGGGACAAGACCCTTACATGTTCACCATCACCAGTCAAAGTGGAAGCTACGATAAGATGGACGACGCATGCGGCGATGACAACTTCACCGTCCCAGCCACAGCATTGGAGAACACGTATCTGAACAGCGCAATCCGGGACTGGATACCAACTCACGATGATGACGATGGCTCGATGCTGTTCTGGATCAACTTCAACGACCTGGATGTGCGAGGATGCTGGGTCAACGGCGTGAACTCATCTTGTCCGTACGTGCGAATGGACACCGACCGCACTCGAACTGTTGTCGTCCCTGTAGTGGCTGCCGTCATTATATTCGTCCTTTTCTTCTTGACGCTGTTTGTCAAGTGCGCAGCAAACAGGCAAAATTCAAAGCGACGGAGGCGCAGAGGTGACCGCGGCTGGGACTACGAAGGCGTGCCATCCTGAGTCCTGCTTGTATCACTGAAGCATGCGGTCCAACTTCCATCCTCGGCCGATTTGGAGGACATTCGACGAAAAGCTGATCTCAGGGCCACCGATCTACTCGATCTACAATGTCACGCGACTAATGAAACAACCACTTTTGGATCTGGAATAATGCTGTTTATGGTGTATCGCCATCATCTATACAGCATCTCATACACCTCTTCTGCGATGGCAAGACTGCTCGTCAAGCCGGGACTCTCAATACCCAACAGATTAATAAAACCCTCGAACCCCTCTTCCTTTTTGATATAGAAATCCTGGAAGCCTTTCCCAGATGTCACGGCGCCCAACTT
>Ga0181466_1000225_pt1 | contig 20492 bp, 14 predicted proteins | sample InSIn4gowninarea_FD_119078 | JGI IMG/M metagenome (GOLD analysis project Ga0181466, IMG submission 119078) | Clean room microbial communities from NASA Spacecraft Assembly Facility at Jet Propulsion Laboratory, Pasadena, California, USA -... ... | reverse complement strand
CCAATTTTCCTTCTTCAAATGTATGCGGTCCTTTCTCTCGATGTCCATAAATCCACCCGCAGCACCAACACCTCCAACTCCAATCACCCGTCCGCCCTCCGGCATTTTGTCCGCTGCACGGAGTTTTGCTTGGTCTGTCATTGCAACTCTGGATCGACATTTGAAGCGTTAAAACCATATGTCTGCTCTAACCCTCTTTGCCTATACCAGTACATGGGTTTAGGCTTTGGTCCAAGCATTGAGTGGGAGATTCTATCTCAACCGTACGTGGTTGACCTCCTCGTCAGCTTCTGTTACGCGCAAGCACAGGCCGGCAAGCTGAAAGACTTCCCTATTGGTATTGATCTCAAGGTGCCCCTGTTACCCAAATACATGGACGGATTTGTGAACCCTACAAGGAGTATATACCAGCCTGCACGTCAGTCAAGCACCGTAGCACAAACGTCTATTCTACTACAGGCACCGCATCGTGTACCATACAACGGCCACAAATATGAACTGCTGTTCCCTGCGCTGGACAAGTCAAACGGACACGGACTCAGGAAGGGAGATTTCATTGCATTGGTAGAGGACGAAAAACTATCTGATTTGATGTACCATCAAGTAGAAGAGGTGTCACTGCCCAGTGTCAAGCTAGGTCCGCCTATTTCAACCACCGAAGCTAATAGAGATGGTAGGAGCGTAGTAGAGCCCTCTAATGCTTTTCAAGACGTCGATTGCTACACGTTCTCGCACAATTTCGACGACTTGTCTGACGACCACAAATGCAAGGCCATCATGTCGTTGCTAGATACACTTCCATCTGTCAAAGAAATGCGCCAATATCTGAAGACCCACAGCGTCGGTCAAGACTCGAGCCTTCGACAATGGCGCGAGCGAATGATTCCGTCTGCTCTCAACATCTTCCGCTGGATTATTGCTTCCAATAGGTCATGCATAATGCAAGTTGATACCCTACTGGACGACAACAAGCTTGCCGACGGTGCTGACTACTCCGAAGATCGCATATCTGGCATGGACGATTACATGCAATTTCGATTTGCTCAAGGTGCACCGGACAAGGAACAACGATTTGTTGATTGTGTTAAAGAAGAGACAGGCAACAATGCCTTTCCTACGTTGTTCGCTTGGCATGGCAGCCCATTATGCAACTGGCATTCCATCATTCGGGAGGGTCTTCACTTCAAGGACACAGTGCATGGACGAGCATACGGACACGGAGTTTACATGAGTCCTCAGGCAGGGACAAGCTCTAGCTACATGGGAAATTTTGGAAGACAACCTTATTCTGGATGGCCGAACAGTGAACTGAAAGTCAGTTCTGCAATGTCATTGAACGAAGTCGTCAACAACACGTCGAAGTTTGTGAGTAGCAGCCCGCACTATGTTGTGGCGGAGACTGACTGGATTCAAACACGCTACCTACTCGTGAAGACCACAGCAGCCCATACCAGAGGCAGCCACTTGCAGTCAATACAGACAATCCGTCAGGATCCAATCCACACGGCGACAGGCATCAGCAGTCGTGAGGTACAGATACCAATCACTGCTGTAGCCAAATCACGTCGACCAACTCAAGCAGTGAACGTCCCTCAAAAGCGTAAAACGCTCGCTTCCGGACTCCTTGACGATCCTATTGACATCGACGACGATGAGGTTGCGAGCATAACCACCAGTACTGAGGACCGTGATTGGCTAATGGATGACACGACAATGGTCGGTGCAATGAGTACTCCTACGAGCATCGACTCCGATTCTGAAATGCTATCCTCGGACGACAGATTTGATCTTACAGGATCGTCAAAGAAGCGTTTGCGACATGACGATGGCAGAGGAAATTTGGAGTCAATTGCAGGATGTCTGTTGGACCGCTCAAGAACTTCATTTGTGCCGGGGAATCTGGATCTTTCGGACGTCAAACGACTTCCTCCTCCTAGCGATGCGTCCAGATCAGCATCCAGCGCTCTTCTTAAAGCGTTTACCACCTTGGTAAAAACCCAGGGAAGTACTCCAACTCATGAATTGGGTTGGTACATCGACCCAGAACACGTCGAGAATATGTACCAGTGGATCGTAGAATTACATTCTTTCGATGACGACGTCCCTCTAGCTCAGGACATGAGGCAAGTTGGACTGAGCTCGATTACGCTTGAGATGCAATTCACGAACGACTACCCATTCTCACCTCCATTCGTGCGCGTGATCAAGCCACGATTCTTGCCTTTTGGTCAAGGTGGTGGTGGCCATGTCACTGAAGGCGGCGCAATCTGTATGGAATTGTTGACGAATGACGGCTGGTCCGCTGTCAGCTCAATTGAAAGTGTGCTTCTTCAAGTCCGGCTAGCGATGAGTGAAAAGGAACGACCAGCTAGGCTAGCACTACATCGACAAGGCCGACACAACATCACAAATCGAACATCAGCGGGGGACGGGTACGGTGTTTATGGTGTGGGAGAGGCCATCATGGCGTATGAACGAGCCTGTCGAGCTCATGGTTGGAAGGTTCCTCCATCGTTCGCTAGCTTTCGACAAGATAATAATCCTGGAGGCCGTCACTGATTGTGTTAGTATGTGTTGTTTCTGAGCATGGCGCTGGACAAAGCTGTAGGTCAAGTTTGAGTTGACCACATGCGCATTAGAGTTCTGATGGGTTGAGACGGAGAACAGGGAAATGTATGCCGGGGAACATTTGGTTCTTTACGTTCCGAACGATGGATGGCGCATGCGCAGGACATGGAGATCACGAAATTCTGTGCATAAATTGCAAAAGCATGTAACGAAGATAACGCGAAACGACGACATGAATACAATGTACACCTAGTTTGTTGTCCACTTAGCAGCTCGTGCTCGTGATGTGGCACAGACAGCTTTAGATGCATATACTCCGTATGCAAGGGGGTAAGGACGTGGACTGTGATTGCAAATATTCCACTGGTTGGGATCCAGCACATGTCAGTTATTTCGGAGATGATGCACATGTCTCTCCTTCCAAAACCAGGTCCTGGGAATTTAGAGCCTCTGTTACCCTTGATCCTACGAGGCCTGCGAACAAGATAAGCTCCGTCACACATACGTTGGGGTTTGACGTTTCATGCTACCAGGTCCATGATAACCCATACCGTACATGAGGACCCTTGAAACTGTTATCTAACTCTGCATAGACGCTGTGGTGCCGCAGCCCCGGTTGATGGTACCACAAGAAGATGACGGAAACGGAGTTCGAGTTGATACGTGCTTCACGACGCGTGAGGAGATCAGTGATTGTGGTGTGGCGCAGATAGGAGTAACGGTTTAGAAGGCCAACTATATCTCTGCTACTGTAGAACACCTCACAGAGCTTCCGCGAGCCATATCCGGACCACGAGGCACACTGGGTTGATCTGCAGTGGGATTGATAGAAGGAGCATGGCTTTCAGCCACAAATTGAGCATGTGGATAACAAGTGCTCTGCAAGCAGGACTCCGTAGGACAAAAAGAAGCAGTAGAATGCACATGTCGCCAAGTTTCAAAGGTTGCAGCCCACGATTATCACATGTCAGCCGTCGACGTCACGGCTCAGTGAGTACACGAACTGGGAGCACACAAGCATAGCAAGACCTTCACATGTCACTCGTGAACCCTGGTGCCTTCCATATTCATCATTTGAGACCTCAACAAGATGCAGATCCGAAATACTTTTCTGCTTTATCGTCGCTCGTGCCTCCCAGACTCTTTCTTCCCTTCTTGATATACACCCACTTCATTCCTGGTCACATATTGCATAGCAGGTCTACCATTGCAAATTCATCACACACAAAACACTATTTGAACTTTCAACAGAGGTATGTGACTGCGTGCAGTTCCCATTGCCAACATAAACCCTATCAACTTATCACAAATTACCCCGACCGCAGTCCAACCGCGTCAGTGTCCAGTCTCTAACTACTCCTCTAGTCTTACAACCATATTCCATACCTCAAACATGGGTGACGCAACCGTGAACGGAGATTTCCCTCCCTCTGCAACCATCGATGTGGGTAGTGATCTCTTCCAGTGCGTTATATACATGCTGATTGATTTAGCATGTCACAAAATATCCTATGGTCAAGGACTCGATCGACACCTTCAAAAGCTACCCCATTGGCCAGTATTCGATTGATCTCACCAACTCAGCCTACGCCAACTTTGTCAAGCCTACATTCCCTTACCTCGAGAAGCCAGCGTCCTACGCCAAGCCATACGTTGCCAAGGCTGACGAGATTGGTGACAACATCCTGTCTATAGTCGATGAGAAGGTCCCGATTCTGAAATCCGAGACCAAGGACATTCAACAACAAATCTTTGACTACGCCAATTGGCCACTAAAGACTGCTGGTGAGCAGAAGGACTACGTACTCAATACATACAACAATGAATACAACAAGTGTGGAGGTGACGGGGTCGTTGCTGGCGGCAAGGCACTTGTCTCAGGGAGCTTCGTCATTACTAGCGAGTGGCTTCACTACTTCAGTACACTTTTACAGAGGAAAAAGGAGGAAGCCAAGGACACGGCGCAAGATGTTCAAAAGACTGTGGAAGAGAAGACTGACAACTAGAATCCGTCAGAAACACAGGATAATGGGACGCAGACGACACTTGGTGCATTTTTCGAGTGGCTGAACTCCGCAGAGAGAAACGAAACCGGAGCGGGCAATTCGTCGCGGGCACCACCCTCGGATCACAGCCAACCCAGTGTTCGATTTCGTGAGGAGTATGAGGTTATACAATAATCCATCAAATGTACAGCACATCAACTATACGTGTCTTGCATAGGAAGGGCGTCTAGTTGTGGCATACAGCAGGATGACAGCACGGGATTGCGGCTTGCTTGGTGCGGAACGATGGTGTTGAGAGTTTACTTCAGTTTAGATTGGTGTCGCCAAGTTGTACGTAGCAAAAGGTTTGAAGATTTTTATGTTGATCGAATTGATAATCCTTCTTTTCAACAACTAAACAGAATGTCTCGGAGACAACCATCGTGACTGTAGGTCAAGTACTGAAATTGATCAGGACCTGCAGCGACATTGAAACGGAATACCAGATCGAGAATGGACTAAGGTTCAACGGGTCAACGGCAAGATTAAAAAGACGAATACGAGCACAACATCATTTTGATGAATACAATTGGACTGGTGCATTCAGGTTACTTTAGGTACTGTAGGTATGAAGGTTTACGTTGTTCGGCCCCGAGTATTGCCTGTCGTATTGTCGGAAAAACGACCTTTGTACATTTATTCTACGGTACATAGCCACGAGGTTACAGTCCAGTTATTGTGTCGCATCACCGGATTACGGTGACGCCTTTTCGAAGAGCTGTTCGCCAAGCCTGTCAAGCTTCAAGGCAAGCTCGGACCTCTACTCTTTAACTTCCATACTTCTCTTGTTTGTTCAGTAGAGACATAAGTTCGCGCCTATTTATCGAATGACAGGACGCAACACAACTATCAACCTTGATAACAGAGTGATGATGTATCGTAGAGCACTTTGTATGCTGAGTGTGGCATCGTCCGTGTGTTCAGCTGACTTATCCGATTCGGTAACATGTACAAGTAGCAGTCCCGAGCTCTTCCTCGCGCTTATCCCTGCCTGACTGGGTTAAGTCTTCGCTTCTTTCATTTAAACAAAGCCAGCATCCCTGCACTACAACCATCACTAATCCGATACAGTAGTTATACCACTTCAAACATACATGCTACGTGGAAGACATGACATGTGAGGCGCTGCATTCTATTAGGATACGCTGTTGATGGAAAGCTGAACCTCATTGTATATCAAGGTAAGTTGAGACTCCTTTCCTACCATCATGTTGCTATTGCAAAGATCAAAATCGAAGCTCAAAACAAGACCGCCATCACTCTCACTCGGCTTTGGTCCCTAGTTGCATCATCAATAGGCACTCGACTTGACCCGAAGTGATTGATCGGTTCCGACGAGATGGCCATCATGTCAAGACCTGAGCTTTCCATCGCTATTGTCGGCGCCGGTCTAGGTGGCCTTGCTTTAGCACTCTCCCTTGCACGCGCCGCCGTTGCATCACGAATCACCATCTTCGAGCTTCGTTCGCGCGAGGCTCATGACGGCGGCTATCTAGCTTTGGCACCCAATGCTCTGTATCAACTGGATCAGCTAGGACTGTACCAAACCCTCCTACCTCAAGGTTTTGCCTACGAAGAACTTCATTTCCTTTCCGGCCGAGGCAAGGGTACCTCCCGTATTGGCGCAGTCCTTAACGGCAGTCGAACCAAGTATGGTTACCCTGCCCTGCGCATATCGCGGCACATCGTGCGACAAACCTTGCTGAAAGCTGTCGAGGAAGACTCAACCATCGAGCTCAAGTTCAACAAGAAAGTTACTGAAATTTTTGAAACAACCGACTACAATGGCTGTGAAGAGAAGGTTTCATTGTCCTTTGCAGATGGCCCAACCGATTTTTTTGACTACGTAATCGGTGCAGATGGCATTCACTCTCGCGTGCGACGACTAATCACCAAGGTCGAACCTACCTTTGCAGGACAAATGGGTATCGGTGGTGGCCAGATCCCCCGTTCCTCTCTCCCAGCTGAGCAACCTTTGCCATGCTTGTTGATTGGCCGCACGAATGGGTTCATGATGATGCCTACCGTTGCTGATGGTTCGTCTGTTGCGGCGTTTGCGACTGTTGAGGTTGAGCCTCGGTCTCGCGAAGAATGGGCTAAGCTAGCAGCAGACAAGGAAGAGCAGGCACGCATGCTACAGGAGCGTCATTGTGGAGCGGACAGCGAATGGCCTCAGATTGTTCAACAAGCATGCAAGAGCATGTCAGAACCCAAATTGCGAGAAAGTCTTACAATTTGGCCATTCTTCCACGCACCCGAATTGGAGTCGTACATGACACGCTCATCCCGTGTTATACTCCTTGGTGACGCTGCCCATGCAATGCCACCTACTGGTGGACAAGGCGCAGCAATGGCGTTCGAAGATGCTGCAAGCCTTGCAAGGGCTTTTGCAAAAGTGGTGACCGAATCTGGCGACGTCCACAGTGATCTAGTGAATGCTTTACAACAATGGCAGAGTTCAAGACAAGCGAGGTGTAAGAAGGTGAAGGCATTCACAACAAAGGGTGGAGATATGAGGAGAGCAACACCATCCGTTCTAAAGCAAATATTGAAGGAATGGGTGATGTGGACATTTTTTCTCATCAAGGGGAAAGACGGTGGTTTCGGTTGGATTTATGGACATCGAGAGAAAGGACCGCATACATTTGAAGAAGGAAAATTGGTGGAATAACTCATGCTGTCTTCGACTTGCATTGTACTAACAGGAATTGTACTTTTATGGCTTCTGATGTGTCTGAATAGCTAGAGCGTGGCAGGGGCGAATTGATTGTTGGACTTAGAATATCTAGAATAATTTTGTACATCTTCAACTAAAATTATAATATCAATTTCAATGTTTTTCGGGTAGTACTTACCAAGGTATATCGCAGCTCGCAAATTTATTCTATTCTACTACAACCCCAATTCAAACCACTATTCTCCAGAACTTCTACTCGCCAAGCAGACCGCGTCCATAATAGATCTATTCATCACCAACACCCAATCCTTCAACACCCGCAACCACAAAGAAATACCATTAGATACCCATCTCAACGTCCGCCCGCAACAAAAGACACAATGCTCTCCACCCCCACCAACTCATCAAGCCACCCAACACCATCCACCACACCATAAAACAACTCCCTACCAAGACCTCCATTCAGAAATGAACGTCACCTTCGGCTCAACACTTCTAGACCTCGCCATCGAGAATGATGCTATCGCCGCTGAGGCAGGTGGCACGACCTGGAGGACTGGCGTGGGTGTTCTTGACAATGGGTTGCCAGAGCGATTGTGGGAGGGCGGACGGGTGATTGGAGTTGGAGGTGTTGGTGCTGCGGGTGGTGGGGGAGCGGGCGGGAGAATGGCGAGGGTGAGTTACGTTTTCAGTGATGGTATTGTATCGCCTATTGCGTTTGGATGGCATTGCTATTTCCGAGGCTCAGGCTTGGACGCAGATACTTGTTGCATCTACAGCATGTGTACTCGCTAGCCTGGAGGTAGTGGTGCACAAGCTACAGTATACCACATATCCCCAGTCCGGTGTCAGGAGGCCATACCCACCAGGACAACTAAATCATGAAGATAAACCCACAATAATCCAATACTAACAGCCGCATCACAACCAGAGAACCACGCCGTCCATCCCTCTCGAGATAATAGCCACACACCTCCTAACCACCAACCCCACAAACAACAACACCGAAACCACAACAAACCACCCTCCATCTCCGACTCCATCAGTGTTCATCCTCTCCCCACCACAAACATCAACCCAAACCCTCCAACACCTCCACACCATCCTAACAACACGCCTCTCCCACCCAACAGCCTCACACAACCAAACCCAAATCCAAAGACAAACACACAGACACAAATCCAACACAACCCCACCACTCTCCACGTCCGAAGCAAAAACACACGCAACCACCCTCCTATCGCAAACTTCCCTCCTCCAACCCCTCGACATCCCAGGCCTACTCTCCGCCCTATCAGAAATCCAACAAACGCTGCACACCTCCAGATCTCGAACGAACAGTGCAGAACCACAGCAGCGAAGATGCATAGTCCTAATCCAGGGTCTCACTGTAGCGGCAGCACGTATGGCGCGCAGAAACGGTGTCCTTCAGACTGCGGCGCTACTTGAGGCTGTGGGACGGGGGGTCAGAGCTGTGGTTCAGGAGGGTGGGGGGCTGTGTCTGTGTATACTTGAGAGCGGGTTTTGGTGGGGTGGTGATGGTGCGATGTTGGCTGGGGTTCATGAGAGTGGACTGCAAACTGCATTTACTGCGCCTACGGCTACACGTGGACCTGCCGATGGGAATGGGAGTGGGGGTGGCGGTGGGAGGGCGTTGAGCGTTAACATCAACGGCAACAGTAACGCTAACGGGAGTGGAGTGGGGCAGGATGTACTCAGCAGACTAGTGGAGACGATGATGGACACTGTTGTCGTTATACATACGCATATGGAAGGGAATGAAGAAGGTAGGAAAGCAAGCGTCGTAGAAGTCGTGAAAGACGAAAGAACCGATATCGATATCAATGCTGATGCTAACGCTGACGGCCGGCACGGGAGCGCGTTGGCGAGGTGGGTTATTTGGCAGTGAGGAGGATATACGTTAAGACATCTACACTGCAGCAATGACCGGGCGTGCTTTGTTTTGGTGCGAGTCATCGTGTTCTGTGGTGGTATTCGAGACGTTACTTGCTTCTCAAAATGGGGGTGCATGTTGTGTTTGCTTGGTCTTGCGAGGACGGGGTTGGGGCAAGATTGTCTCCTATGGAAGATGGTTCTAAGATGCCAGAAAGAACGGAGGGATATGGTCGTTTGGAACAGGCGTCTGTGTTGAAGCTACAGATCATGATCAGACTGGGCGGTTTTTGTGGTCTAACGTGTACGGAAGGGCACAAGAAAGAAAGCTGATCCAAGAGGACATCTGAGATATGGATCAAAGTTTCTCAGATTTGATGTGCTAAATAGAATAAATATCCACCAACTCCTTGCTCAGATAAATAACGATTATGTTCCAGGGTATCTGTGTTTTGCTCTTGCTAACTTCGTCTACCAACCCTTCTTGGCGGGGCATTTCCTCCACCAAATTCTCCAGGATCAACAGTTCTGTAGTGTCCGTCCTTCTTTTTCCGACGTGGAGGCGGCTCAGGACTATGTTCCTCAATGACCTCGATTATCTCATCGTCTTCCTCTTCTTCAACGATGACATCGTCTGGTTCTCGCTGTTCGCTCATTTCTTCTTCCACAATGACCATCTCCGGATCTGGCGGATTTTCTCTTCGGCTGACTCTGCTTGTTCGCCGAGATTCTCGCCTGGTTTGCCGAGATTCCCGTCTGACCTCCCGCACCACAGGAGGCGGTGCACGTGGTTCGCTCATTGGCGATGATGTTGATGACTTTTGTCTTGTTGATCGTGAGCGAGATCGCTGAGTATGTCGACGTATGATTTCTTCTTCTACCACTTCTTCGTTGTTACCGAAGCCGGCGACACGGAATATAAGCGCTATAAGCCCTATTATCAGTAGAAAGCCGAGTATAGAGCCAAGGGTGATTCCAACAACAGCAACTGGAGCAGGCCCACTATCGAGACCTGCATATGTTGTTGGTATGACAAGTATTTGATCTGAGTTTTGTCTCTTAATTGTTGCAAGCTTTGTTACAGCCGCAGCTGATTTTTGTGTGTCCCTTGAGCTTAATGACTCAGAGAAGGCGTGTATGGCTCGAGAGGACAATGCTCTTGCTTGGTTCAATACGAAGGCAAAGACTGATGCTAAGGGCGGATTTGAAGGATCTGATGCTCGGGGAAATAAATGCCCGTCGTCTGCGTTGGCTGGCGCCATGTTATAACTCTTCTAAATGTTGTATCCAGTTCTCAAAACTTCATATCATCCTGCTTGCTCGTGATCTCGATTTCTGTTGCTTTATATCTATCTGGCAACGGAGATGCGGGGGTGGATACGGTGCTTTCGGAGGTAGATAAACAGCAGATCCTGGAAAAGAGCGTGTTTCGTTGAAATGGCAAACACAGAATGAAAGCACTGATGTTGATGTCGACGGCGAGGTTTCTGCAAAGACGAAAGACAACGAGAGGGTGGAAGAAAGATTGGGCGCATGCGTTGGAATAATGAGGTGGTTAACATGTGGATGTTTCTCGGTTTCGTCATTGGCCGTGAAGCTCGGGATGGGGCTCTGCCAGCCACGCCTAAATGTGATCCAGTACAGGGTTCACCTTTCCCGCAAAACCAGTGGCTGGTCACACACACCACAAGCCTGCGGTGTAACGTGGTCCATCCTGGAGGCTGGCACCCGAATATTCAAGTTTGTCTTTGAAACATGGAGTATTGGGCACTATTTTCGAATATCTACGGAGTACGGATAGTCTTCTCCGTCGATGTGTCTCAATCATATCATCAACTACTGCGGAACCATAAGCCGACATGCATAAATCGATCAAGCTTGTGAAATGATCAGTTTGAAGTCTTGCAGGACATGCGGATGATTTCCTTATTGCACCTCTACCATAGCTGTGTCGACCTTTTCTTTGGTCAACATTTGCGATCGTGATCTTAACACCTATTCTACGAGCTCAACCATTCACGAAATTATCTCCGAACCCGATTTAAATGCTTCCCATTGATAATCCTCATGGACACGACCTGCAAACGCTGGCTTTACTGATCTTCAGTGGAGAGCACCCGAACAGTGTTGAATACATGCAATTGTTTACCCTGCTGTTTTGCACGCCTCCGTATGAGGTAGCAGTCTCACATCTTACACATTTCTCCGAACCCCAAATTATCTAACGGCTCAACTAACACTAGTCTTCGCGACTTTGTACCCGGTGTTCATCGAGGTGTTCATTCACTATAAATGGTGGGTGAATCGCAGCACATGGGAGATCGTCATTATCTTGCATGTAATCATGAAACGTCATGCTCCGGAACAGAAGTCTCAAGAAAGTTGGTGCAACAACCGCTTAGCATTGTGGGCTATTCAGTTCTTGAAGGCTTACGTAGATGAAATCTTGACCTATTGTAGACCACCTATAATCATTTTCTTCATGCCCCAAAGTGTTCTGTTGTACGAAACGAGTCCAGACCATATCTGCAAAGTAGCAGCCAACCACAACCACAATTTACCACTTACGCGTTCGCAAAAAAGTAAAGCCAAATACGGTCGAGGCCTGAGCCAAACAGAAAGCATAGAAAATTTCGATTTCAAGAACCGGCGGCTTCTTTGATAGCAACGCACAGTCACTGACCGTACTACACCATACACCTCCCCAATCTTTCAATCCCTCCAACCATGTCGAACCAAACAATAGCCTCCCAAGACACACCAGACCCCTGGCTCATCCCCTCCCCATTCCACTCATCCTCCTCACCACTATTCTATCTAACATTCACACTGGGCAACCGCATCGAAATCTGGTCCAGCCCGTCCCTCGAATCCTTCCACGACCCTCACGTCCACCGCACCACAATCTGGCGACCTGCCCCGGGCTCCCCCTGGTCCGCCGACATCTGGGCCCCCGAACTCCACTACATTTCCAACACATGGTACATCTACGCCGCAGCCGCCCAACCAAACCTCGGCAATGCCTCCCACCGGACCATTGTCCTCCGCTGCACAGACCAAGACCCCATGTCTCCAGCCCAATCGTGGATCTTCGAAGGCCCCCTTCAAGGCCTCCCAACCGACCAATGGAGCATAGACGCAACAGTCTTCACCCTCGACCCCCAACCATCACCATCCCAACAAGGCCAACAAATCCAAAACCAAAACCAAACTCAACAACGCTGGTACATCTGCTACAGCGGCTGGCCCCCGGCCGACAACAGCGACACCCAACAAAACCTATACCTAGCCCACCTCACGACCCCCACAACCGCCGACCCCACCTCCATAACCCTCATCAGCCAACCCACCCACCCCTGGGAACGCCCCGACGGCGGAAAACGCGGCATAAACGAAGGCCCAACATTCCTCTCCTTCCCCCGCGCTTCCTTCAGCGGCATAATCTTCTCCGCCCACGGCTCCTGGACCTCGGACTACAAACTCGGGCTCCTAGCCTACACAGGCTCCCCCACCGAAAACGCCTGTAATGCGTCGCTGTGGCGAAAACGCGATACACCACTGCTCTTGTCGGACCGACAATACGGAGGGCCCTTTGGGCCAGGACATGCGTCGTTCGTGTTGGCGCCGGATGGACAGAGCGTGTTTTGTGTGTATCATGCTACGGAGCGTGAGGGCGAGGGCTGGGATAATAGGAAGGGACGGGTTGTGAGACTGACGTCTGATATGTTCCGGATGGATGCGGGGCCTATGTGTTGTGCGTATCGGATTTGTGGGGCCGCTGCGACAGGTAGTGGAGGGCAAAGTGGTGGTGTTGGTGGTGTTGCGGGAGTTGTGGGGCAGGGTGTGTATCCTGGTCAGAGGGTGTATGGGGCGCAGAATGAGAGTAGTGAGGGACATCATCATGGTGGTGGGTTGGGGAAGTATGCGGATAGGTTTGAGAGTCGGGTGCCGGCGCAGTATCGGGGGGTGTTTGACAAGGCTAAGGGGCTGTTTAAGTGAGTGTTGTTGTGATGGGTTTTACGGCCGGTGCCTGAATTAGCTGAAGGGTAGTGATGATTGTTTTAAGCAATTGTGATTCTGCTGTGCTGCTGGTTTACATTACACTACACTACTTAGATCAATCTTACAAGAATAGTATTAGTATATACACTCAGCAATTTTTTTTCATGCGGTGTGTTGTATCTGCCGCTTCTTGTGGTACCAAATAGTACATGAACGCTTTTCGTTCGACCACACCAGCGCCTCGCTGTCCTAGCACATCACATTCATTATGTAGGAAATCCACTGTGAAGCAATTAATTCTAGTAAGGTGGCTTGATCACCTTATTTCCACCACTGAACACTCTTTTCTCCTCCACTGTTAAGGCATCAACTTGAATACTCGCCAGTATTTGCGAGAGATCCGTTTTCCGGCCTGTCGTTGCGTACTTGCCATCCCACACAGAGCCAGCACCAGCCCGACTTGTTGGTCTAGAAACTCGATTTCTTGTCTTCTCACTTCGTGGCATGCTGGCCGTCGAGCTTCTGTCAGGCTTTGGTGGTAGACCTGTGCTTACGACTCTACCTGCTACATTGTTGGTTGCTTTCTGATCCTTCCGGTTTGGAGAACCATCCCTGGGCCATGTCCCTGCCATCGGAAAGTTAAGTCCTGGGGGTATCTTGGGAACAGGGGGAATGTCGCTATTAGGATCCGGGTCCATCGTGATAGTCGTCTGGTCATGGTACGTCGTACCAATCTGCTGTGGCTTGACTGTTGGTGATGTCTGCTTCTCGCTGAGCTGCTCTTGTCCTTCTATGAAAGAGTCATCGTCTGCGGGGTTCCAACTAATCATACTATCACTACCGCTGGATCGTGTACTCTGTCTTGATCGACTCTGTTGTTTTCTCAGAGGACTATGATTTCGGAAATCCCCATCTGCGCCTGCCAGTGCTCGCTTCAAATCGGCGACTCGCATTGTTGAGTCCCGACTGGATGTGTCTGGATCGCGTAAAGAGCTTGCTATACTGATATCGCGGGCACGAGATAGGCTGCCAAGACCACTGTTGAGAGCTAAGTTTGGCGCTTCGTTGTTCGTACTTGACGCTGTGGTAACGTCTCGACCATTTGTAGCATCAGTTTTGTTGTTAGCTACTGTAAGATGTTGTCTCCCCGTGGACGACATGGCAGTTCGAGAGCCTGCAATGGAAGGATTGCTTTCCTTGTCGACAAATGCAATGCATGCTTCTCTCGACCACACACCGCACATTTCGTCTTTGATTTTCTGTGGTATTCTGTTTTCTGACGAGGGCTTCTGCGTTGGCACTGCACTATAGCCATAGCCATAGCCGAGAGTTGGGACCGAAAAGATTCGCGCTCCCGGTGACGAAGGTGGAGATGATTGAGGTGAGATTAGTGATCTATCGTAGGCTGTTGCAATTTCTTCGACAAGGTCATTAATTTTGAGAAAAGGTCTCAATGTTGCTACAGCATCAGCTGATGGTGGTGCATACGAACCATTCGGTCGAGCAGTGGTAGCTATTTGTGCTACGTTGGATGGTGGGAATTTCAGTCTATCCAACCAACACTTGAATCGCTTACGGCGTGCAATCTCAGCATTGATCTCGTGCGCGATGGTTGAGTCCTCGAAGTCAAATTTCTCAACGATGGTCCAAAGGTAAGCGTGCACCAGACTTGCAACATGTACCTTTGCTGTCGTTGAGTACCCTGCTTCACCATTTAAGACATCGTTTTGCAAATCGAGGATCATGGGTAGGCCAACTCGAACTGCATTTACTCCTAACCGCTGAACAAGTGTTCCCAGAAGTAGATGGAGCAGTAATATGTTTGACTCGTTCTCTGCGTCATTGATGGCGTTGTCATGGATCGCAAGATTGAGAAGCCTCAAGAATGTGGATTTCAGGGGCTTCTGTTCTCTCCTGGAAGCACTTGAAACAGCACGCTTTGTTAAACTCTCGCCATTAGATTCGACATCTCGTTTTGTAGTCCGAAGTTTTCGTGGACCATCACGTGGCAGAAACATGTCGGTTCTGTTAGTCTCCAGTCTCAGCCAAGTCACGATAGCATCAACGTACGCTGCACGAACGTCGAGTTCCTCGTCTTTGAGCAGCCATTGCGTTCCTTCCCAGACTTGCACGCCTACTCGACTGCGCACTTCCGATGACCCGCCAGCGCTTGTCTTTCGGCTGTTTGCTGTGATCAGAATCTCACGTACTGACCTGAGCGCGACCAATCTGGCAGTGGCGAAAGAAAAGAAACTATCTGTTGAGGGATCTTCTTGAAGATTGGCAGAGTCGGCAATAGCTTTAGTAGCTCCTGCCGGATCATTGACTGCGGCGGCAGCAGTCGCAATATCAGAATTGATTGATGGTTTCAAGCGAGCCATAATCGCTGTCATCATGTCTGATATTTGATCTGTGTAGTAGATGTGCGTTGCAAGGTCACTGATGCATCGTTGCAACACATTCAGTAATTCTCTTCGCGTAGGCGATGGCATCGACTCTTTCGTGTCGATATGTCGTCCTCGTTCAGGCTTCATGATACTGTTGGCAGGATCATACGATGTTTGTATATCACGGTACAGGCCCAGAGCATCTTCTTGTTGCGCTCGTGGGATAGCTGTGAAATCTCTCGAGCCAAGCTGCAGAAGCAGCAGTGTATGTTGTATCAGTCTTATCAGCACATCCATAACACTCAGTCCAATCAGGTTGATGTCCGACTTGAGCAGCCAGTCAACGAGTTCAGCCAGCATAAGCTGTTTCTCGAGGATCGACTCGACAATTGGACTTCGCACCAAGGTTTCGACCGTTGTGACAGCAATTATGAAACGATCTTGTACTGGCGTCCACCTTGCAATAGTATCAAACAAAGTGATAGCCCAGTCAGGTGCCAGGCTAGCATTAGAGTTAGCTCTAGTGCCTGGCCGGGGTCTTTCCTTGGTCGTAATGAAGCGTAGAGTAAGGGCTGTGGCCAAGCGCATCTGTGACCTGCTTGTTCCCGTGCTGATAGAGAAGATTTGTCTGAGACAGCGCACAGCCAGTACTCTCACTTCCTCCTCCGCCTTCTTGTCCGCATCGGCTGTGGTTTCGGAAGCCATGGCTGTGTCCTGATCAATTTCATCAACATTCGGTACAGCCGCACTGCTTAGTTTTCGCTTTCTTGCTACTTCTATGCTTTGCTTCTCACCAGTCGTTGCTTTCTGTTGTAGCGCACTCAGACTACTCTCTTTCTCAAGGTCCAGGTTCTCGAAGATGACAGGCATGACAGTGTTCAACTGGTCAGACGTTTCCACCATCAGCGCATCAGATCCGACCACAGCTCTGATCGCTCGCAGGGCGATCGTTCTTCGCCGAGTGAACACTGGCACTGACTGTGCGAAAGATGCGGCAGAAGGCTTCTCAAGCGATCCCAAGACAATATATTGCTGAACGATATTGAGATATTGCTTTGCTCTTCCTTGGTCAGCTGCCAGTGAGGCCGCATCGGCATATTTACAGTATGATTCGAAGGTAGGTATTGTCTCCTCAATCATGTTTATATCGTTGGAACGGAGCACGGTGTCGAGTATTGTGAGAAGCGAACCTGCGTACAACGACAGATCCCTGGGTGCCTTTTCAATGATGGAGCTGAGTATCTGAAGCGTAACCTGTACATTGCTTCGTAACCATTAGCTTCATGTGTAAAGGAACTCGTAACAGCAGATACTGACCCAAGCCTCTTTCGCCAAACATCACTCGCTGTTTTCTTCTCCAGGAAAGCGCCAACTTTCTGTAGTTTGCTCCTCTTGGTGCTCACATAGTAAAGCAAATAGCTTAACTCGCTCGAGTTGGGTTTAACTTCTTGTACATTCTTTTGGTATTTCGGGTAACAGCGTAGCACGAGCACCTGGTGTTTCGGACGGCATTTTTCGCGTGCACCGTGAATCGGGTGAAGCAAGGTACTCATTGCTCTGACAGCTGGCTAATGAATAGCAGGGCCACAAAGCCTCCCAGATATCGGGTGACGATCGTGTCGTGTTGTGGGACTGCACGTGTTCGTTACCGTCGCATATTGATCGCAAGACACAAGCGCCGATTAGCAGGCAGAGCTGGTCAGAAATTTGGATGCGCCTGAACAAATGCAACCGTCGCTTTGAATTACGACTGCGAGAACGATAGAGAGTAAATAAATCGAGACATGGTAATACAGATAAACAGGCTATTGATAAGTATTGGTTTAAGTTACCGAGACTGCAGAACCTCGAGGAATTGTCGACAAGCTAGCATGGCACTATGACGCACCCAAACACTACCTTGGTAGGCAATAACACTCCCGTTACTCTTCCCATAATGTGCAGGAGCATCGAGGACAAAAGACATCGTGACTCTTTGGTGTAGATACTGCTTAGGATACACTCCCATCAAAACGCTATGACTTCGCAACCAACCATAATCGCTCAAGAACAAAGTTGCGGGTTATGGTCGCAAAATTACACGTTTCTTCACATCACATTGCCCGTGCGCCAATCTGTCTTCATTCATCCTGCGCAAAAAGGCCGTTGCATCGCACCTGATCATCCTGTGATTCATCTCACGTCTTAGATTTGTCTGATACGAAGTCGGAGTCGTTCGAGCCACAAGAGGATGTCCTCGATACCGCAGCCCCTCGCTCGAGTGTGATTGATGAGCCATCGATGAGTGTTGTCAATATCCTCAGGTGAGTGTCCTGTACCTCGAATGTCAATGATGTGCTCGAAGACACCGCCGTTGTACGATACCGGAATGTCGGTCGAGAGATTTTCTGTAGCCTTGGCTTGCCATTCGTGAATCGCGAGTGCGTCCTTCAAGAGCGTAACCAAATAAATGGCGTCAATATCCAGTGGTTTGGCGTTCTGAGCCGGGCGAGATGTGTTTGAACGCCGCATGGCCTGGCTGGCATGAATTGCCTCCATCAATCGCTCTCGTACCTCCGCCTTCTGCATTTGTGGTCGATAGGATAAAGCCGATAGCACTGCCTGGAGGACGTCTTTCATGTTCTCGTTGCTGATATTCTGCTGAATCTGGTTGATAGCGTCCTTGATGTGCATAAGAGAACCGACGTTAGCCACCCGCTCTAGGCCTGGCCATAGCTTTTTGATATCGTCGAGAACGTCATATCCAAGTTCGACGCCGTAAGTAGTGTACCCCGGATCTCCAAACCGCTCAAGACTGGGGTGTTGCTCCGGCAAGAATCCGTTCGAACTAGTCACCTTAAACAGCTGTTGCTCAACTTCACTTTTGATGCGATCACTCTGAGTGGTTCGAATGGCATGGAGAATAGCACGAGTCGCAGGATTATTGAGTAAGATCTTGATTCGGGTAATGGTAGTAGGAGATGTGTCTTGAATTGTCTTGACCACTTTGTAGACTTCAGATAGGGGCTCGAAAAGGTTACTCAAATCGAGGGTTAGCTCGAGCACTTCACCTTGAATTTCTTGACGGTTCTCGAGGTAATACGTGTCGGCATCTTCTCGCTTGATGGTCGGTTCTTCGGATCGTCGCCGCTTGATGTTTGGCTCATCTTGGTACGTAGCATCTTGAGGTGTCATTGACAGCGCTTTGTCAATGATAACCTGATTCCAATTCTTGTTACGCTGAGCTGCACGAGCACCTGCACTGGCCCGGAACTCCCACCGGTAGAAGATTCGTTCATGAGTGATAAGAACCGGTTGGCAAAGACCACTTCGAGGCATGATGAGACCGAACAAACGAATAGAGGTACCAGTGTTCTCCTTGATAGGAGTGACGACTAGGATAGGGGTCTTACATTGATTCCAGTGGATGACGTGCTGCTCTGCTGGACGAGATTCTCCGACTAGCTCATTCTCAGAATATCGAGCAAAAGTTCGGTTGTGATAGTAGATTGGATCGTCTTCACGGAAGGTGTAGCCTACCACCAGATACCGAGACACCGATGGGTCCTTGTTCGCAAGCTTGTCGTCCAGCTCTCGAGGAGTGTATGTAAGGTCATTTCGGTAAATATCTCCCGTGTGTTGTTCTTGGAGTTCTTTGATTTTTGCTTCAAATCCGCCCTTGACCATTGTCGCGTTGTATGCGTTGATGACTTCGAACGTTGAACGATTTGCCATGCCATCCTCCAGTGCCCAACCATGAATGTTGAAAGCGAACTCTGAAAGCTGGGGTGGAGATGTTGGTGGTACAATTCCTGGTGCAACATTGGTGGCCTTTCGAACATAGGGGCGTTTCAACTTGCGTGAACCATCTGTGGCCAGGGGAGGAGGTGATGTGACGTGCAAATCAGCGCCGAGGCCAAATGGATATGCAGAGAGGTACCCCATGGCGCGGCCTGGAGGGGTTGAGGGATCCATGCCAGTGAATGAAGGAGGTGCCTATAGATCAAATTAAACATTCGACTACCTAACTGGTGAGATGATGGTCGAATCGTGTTGAGGGTTGACGTATGGCTCGAACTGATATGGAAGATGAGGTAGGAGTTGGAAGAGTGTGAGCAACTCTTTGTCGTATTTATTTGAGGATTGCAGCAATAACAACAACGACAACGAAGTGGGGTTTTATTGAGGGACCTGAAATATAAGTGAGGTAGTGAAACAGAACGCGACTGTTCATTGGAAAGCGTTGAGATGCAGTGATGGCACGAAAACATCGACCACATAAACAAACGCTAGGAAACACGCCCAGGCTTCACTCAGCAGGAATACCGAGCCAACAAGTGAGTTTTCACATTTAGTACAGATGTAGAGGATGCACTTACTATGTATGAAGACCTGACAGCGCTGTCCTTGTATACCCTTCAAGTCCACTCTTGACGATGGTGATTATGATGGGGAGGAATATGCATAGATCAACCTCTACTGATGTAAGTACAACAGTCAACTTAGTGCAATTAAGGAACACGATGAGTTCACCAAAATTGACCAACGCTGACCCGCACATCTTGTAGCTTTTGGCGCTCATGAGGTTTCCGCTTTCAAGAAACATCGACGTGCTAGCATATCACCCCAGCCCAGTGAGGAGTGTAAACACAGCTTCCATGCTTGAGAACCTCTTCACTTTGTTCAGTCGAGGTCAAACGACTCAGAGCTTTCGAATGATTACAATTGACTAGTGCTGCAAGTTGGTATGCAGATGTGGTTCACTGCTAGTGTCATCTTTTCCAACAATTGCAGCGTGTCAAGTGACAGCTTTGCAACAGAAGCAGAGCTTTGAATCCATGACAGAAACGCGAGGATTCAATGGGAAGCATTTAAATCGGGTTCGGAGATAATTTCGTGAATGGTTGAGCTCGTAGAATAGGTGTTAAGATCACGATCGCA
>Ga0181466_1000220_pt1 | contig 20582 bp, 21 predicted proteins | sample InSIn4gowninarea_FD_119078 | JGI IMG/M metagenome (GOLD analysis project Ga0181466, IMG submission 119078) | Clean room microbial communities from NASA Spacecraft Assembly Facility at Jet Propulsion Laboratory, Pasadena, California, USA -... ... | reverse complement strand
ATCCTTAGCGCGAGTTTCGCTTGATTTGAGCGGGCGCGCTCCCACCTGGCAGCGCTGTCTTGGTTATCCGGGCGCTTTCGACCCGGACCATTTCAAGGGCTGTATAGAGGGCGCTTCTACTAAAAACACTACCTGCCCGGACCTGATTGACAGCTACCGCCGGGGCCTGATGGCGGCGGATCGCTTCGGCCAGCTCCCACGCGGTTACCGGAACCCCGATTGCAATATGGTCGCCGCAGCAATGGCAGCTCCTGAGCCGAAGATTGCTGTACGGGACGATGGGGTTGCCCAGAGGCAGGGAGGGTCGGAATTGCCGCAGCCTTGGCAACCCCCGCCGGAATGGGTGAAGTGTCTAAAATATAATCCGGAAAACGTTTCCGAGCATATTAAACAATGCGTAGGGCCAAAATTCGCGGGCTTCACCACTTGTGAAGATGTCCAGAGGACGTATGAACAGAATCTGAGAGCGGCATATAATGGGCTGCCGGACGGGTATGTGAGGGTCACATGCCCCGAGGCAAATACCATTGTCGCACTGGGCGCGGAAGAGTTGAAGCGAGAAGCGGAAGAACGAGAGCGTCGGCGATTAGCGCAACTGGAACAAAGACGGCGGCAAGCCGAAGAGCAACGCCGTCGCGAGGCGGAGCGAACCGAGCGTTATGGCCCAGCACCAGCGTCAACGCCCGTTTCAAGCACCCGGACGACTGCGCAGACCGAAGCTGATGCGAGCGGTGCGGGCATTTGGGTTCTCCTGGCTGCCATCGGCGTTGCGGTCCTTCTTATCTGGTTATGGCTTTCCCGCGGGAAGATCGCAGGGGATCGCATCGGCCGCGGCGGATCGGCGCGCTTCGCCAACCTTGCCGAACTGAAAGCGGCCCAATGGCAGCCTGGCAGGTTTCTGCTGGGTGAGGTCCCGCGGGAACTGTCGAGAAGCCAGCTCCTGATCGGAACGGGCAAAGCAGGCCGCATTCAGGACGATGACCGGCATGTGTTTCTTGTCGCGCAGACGGGGGCCGGAAAGGGCGCTTCGATCATCATTCCGAACCTGATCGAATGGCGCGGGTCGGCGCTCGTCATCGACCCCAAGGGCGAGAACGCGACGCTCACGGCAATGAGGCGCGGCCGTCAGGCCGACGCGAATCAGGCCGGAAGCTCCGTAACGGAATGTCTTGGACAGGATGTTTTTATTCTTGATCCCTACGGGATTGTGGCTGGGCCAGCACGGCATTATGTGGGCGATTACAACCCGCTCGCCGGACTTGACATCAAGGATGACGGCGTAGGCACGGCGATCAATATGATCGCCGAGGCCATTGTAGTTTCAGAAAAAGGAAAAGGGCAGCATTTCTCGGATAACGCGCAGGCGCTTCTTGCCGGTGTGATCGAGTACGTTCTGCACGATTTTCCTCCGGAAGAACACACGCTTGTCACTGTCCGAAGTCTGCTTCTCGGCGGTTTTAAGGACCTGCAATGGAAGCTTGGCCGTGTGAAGACACGGAGTGGCCTCGCCGCGGAAGCAGCCGCCATTATTCAGCAGGTCGGCGGCGAGGAAGGCGGGGGATTATACACCACGCTTTCACGAAATCTCAGATGGCTTGCTGATACGAATATGCAAGACCATTTGAGCGCTGCTTCCAGTTTTTCTCTGGCTGCGCTCAAGGATGGGATGGCGACCGTCTATGTGGTGCTGCCGCCAAAGTTAATGGCGTTGCAACGTCGTTGGCTGCGGCTCATTACCAACATGGCGCTCCTTCATCTCCAAAGCCGCCTGCATCCAAAAGATAAGCCGCAATGCCTGTTCGTGCTCGACGAATTTCCGCTGCTCGGCCATCTTCACGAAATTGAGATTGCGGCAGGCCTCATGCGTGGATACGGGCTCAAGCTTCTCCCTGCCATCCAGAATATTGGGCAGTTAAAGGACCATTACCCCGCCAACTGGGAAACCTTCCTCGGCAATGCCGGAGCGATCATAACCTTCGGGCTTAACGACCTCGAAACGCAAAAATATATCTCGGAGCGCCTGGGCAAGTACGAACGGGCGGATGTAGAGATCAGCACCACAAGGAGTACGAGCACGTCCAACGGCCCTAGATCGAGCAGGACAACGGGAACAACGGAGCAGGTGAAACGTCAGTTTGTCGATCTCCGGACACCGGACGAGGTGCAGCGAGATACAGCCCGCGAGACGCTGCGGATGTATGTCATCCGCGCTGACGGCTATCCGTTCCTCCTGAACCGCGTGCCCTATTTCAGTCTCTACAAACCGGACAGGTATGAAGCGATTGCGCTGCAAGATCTAGCGACAAGCCAAGAGCAGCCCCCTGCCCCTCCAAAGGAGCCCAGGAAAGCCACCATGGCCCGCGAGGCACCGCAACCGGCCGAAGGCGACGGGCAAGACGATCCGCTCCGCGAGCTTGAGCGGCTGGTCGGCCTTGCAAGCGTCAAACGACAGATCGCCGATCTCACGGCGTTTGTCCGCATTCAGCAACTGCGCAAGGAGAGAGGGCTTTCGGCCGCGACGCAATCTTATCACCTTATTCTGACCGGCAATCCAGGCACGGGCAAAACGACGGTGGCCCGGATTATCGGGCGCATATACCAGCATCTCGGGATTTTGAAAAAAGGCCATCTTATCGAGGTCGGGCGCAGTGACCTTGTCGCTGAGTATCTTGGCCAGACTGCGCCCAAGGTCATGGAGGCTGTGGCCCGCGCAATGGACGGCATTCTGTTCATCGACGAAGCTTACATGCTGACGCCCGAAGATAATCGGGACATGTTTGGCCAAGAGGCTGTTGATACTCTGCTAAAGCAGATGGAAGACAATCGCGACCGGCTTGTTGTCATTGCGGCAGGGTATAAAGATGACATGGACCGATTTGTCAGATCAAACCCGGGCCTTGAATCACGCTTCAAGACCTTTATCGATTTTCCAGATTATTTGCCTACTGAGCTGATGCAAATATTTCGCCAAATGTGCGACGATCAGCAATACATGCTCACGCCTGATGCAGAAGCCAAGCTTCTTGTTCTGATTAACGCAATCTATGAACAGCGCCAGGAAGGTTTCGGCAACGGCCGGGCGATGCGCAATCTATACGAGAAAATTACGTTGGCCCATGCGCGCCGTATCGAGAGCGCCTGGGATAACCTCAGCGATGATGATCTGATCACGCTGACCCAGGCGGATATTCCCGAAGTCGAAACGGTGGCGTGAAGGCAGAACGGCATTACCGGCCGAGCGACGGGTACCGGTTAGGGCCGAGCGCGTGATCGAGAAGGTCGCGCTGTGCCTGATTAAAGGGTCTTTCGATCCGTTGCAGCTCGGCCTTCTCCCATTCGTTAACTCGTTGCTCCGCAAGCCGCCGCGGGTTTCTGAAATCTTCTTCTGAAATCTCTTCGCGGGTGACTCCCCGCGCCTGGTTTGCGCGTGTACCGCCCAGTGTCATGGGGGGGCCATCCAGCTGAGGGCGCGGCGTGCGCAGGATTTTCTCGATCTCTGTCTTGATGCGCTGCTCGTGGCCACGGGCAAGATCAGCTCGTGTCTGAGCCAGTCGTCCCTCTTTCTGTCGCTCAATCATGTCGAACTGCGTCCGGTTCCGGGGATCGAGCTTGATGTAATCGGCACGAGAGACGCGGTTGAATTCGACTCCCATTTTGTCGGGTCGCCGGGCGGAGGCATTGAAGTCACGCATGACGCGCTGCGCTGCCTCTTTTTCCTCGTCCGTATAGGTATGGGCATTATGCGGGTCCGGCATCCAATTCCCGTTTTTGTCCTGAGCCATCGCTGTGTTTCCCATGAGTGGTTGAGTGGCTGCGAAAAAGATGGAAAAAGAAGGAGAGATTTCCGTATAATTGAGTAATGGAGGACAATTCCTAATGACTTTCGTAAAGCTTATGGACCGGTCCCGCCTTGACCGGCTTGAACATGAATTGGCGCTTATCGCGGTAGATTGCCTTAAGGGCTACAGCAATGATGATGGGCAGGTTAACCAGGCCTTTTTGGATGCAGGATATGCCCTTTTTAAAAGGGAATGTGATTGGTGCATGTATTCGGATTATCTCAACAGCGCGGTTCTTCCCGAAGCGGAGCGCCTGATGAGGGTAGTGCGGGCAACGGATGGCGCATTGCTTCAAGAACCGGGACAGGTAGAGCGTGAGATCGCCGTCGCCGCGGGAAAACGGATTGCGCGCGTCGAAGAGATTGAGGCTGAGGTCACGGCCCTCAGCACACGGCTTGAGGATGCGGGATATCTGCCGCTTGAAATCGGCCGGGCGCTCGCCAAGGTCGGCCTGACCTTCGCGTCGGTTGGGTTTATCTCCCTTAAGTGCCAGGTAATTCAAGACATGCGGGAGGGCGCGGCCGAGCGCGAGCGGGCCTTCCTCGATGAATGCCTCGGGAGGGATCGTTACCCGGAAAAGAAATCCCGCCACTGATGCACAAACCATCAGCTAATCGAGCCTAATTCAACTGATTATGTCCTGAACCGAGCCTAAGCGGCAACGGAATCGCGCGGCACAGCCCCACCGATGACGCGCGGAGCCGTTCGCGCTGGTTGCTCCTTCTCTGCCGCCTGTCCCGCATCGCCAGACGATCACCCAGGCTGGCGGATGACGCGGCCTCTCGCGGGTCAAGGCATCCACCCGTATCCCGCAAGCGCGGGAGCCCTCGGGCGGAGCCTCCTTGACCCCCGGCCACGCACCCGCCGGACGCATGGGCATCGGCTGGCATGGGGCCAGCCCAACAACAAGAAGGAGAACCCACTATGACGAACGAAACCTCAAATCACGGGAAAGGCAACGGCGAGCGTCCCCGCTTCCGCGCCTGGCTGGTGACGGACAAGCCGGACGGCACGGCGGAATGGACCGAGCTCGCCGGGCTCTGGTCCACCAAAACCGGCACCGGCTACAGCGGCGCTCTGCGTCAGCCTGTCGCCGCCGCCGCCGGGCGGATCGTGATCCTGCCCGCGACTTCCACCCCGGCGAAGGAGGGCTGACCGATGAAGCTCATCCTCGCTGATCAACATCATCAGCTCATCCGGCAGGGCCGCGCGACAAGCGCGGCCCAGGCCGAGGGCCGGGAGCCGCCGCAGCACAAGCCGGTTGTGAAGCTCTTCACCCCGGACGCGCAATGCACCTGGCTGCTCTCAGAAATCGACCCCGAGGAGCCGGACATCGCCTTCGGCCTGTGCGACCTCGGCATGGGCTCGCCCGAGCTCGGCAGCGTGCGCCTGTCCGAAATCGCCTCGGTCCGGGGCATTCTTGGACTGCCGGTCGAGCGTGACGAGCATTTCCGGGCGCAATGGAAGCTGATCGTCTACGCCCGCGCCGCCTGGACCGCCGGGACGATCACGTTCGATTCCGGCGCGCTCTCAGCGGCAGCCAGCCAGGACGACGAGCCGTAACGAGCGAGCCCTCGCGAGGTCCGCCTCGCGAGGGCTTTTCTTCTCCCTTTTTGCCCGGCGCGGCCTCCGAGGCCGAAAATCACTCGAACAGCCGCTCCCAATCACGTCCCCCGTAGAACAGGCGGAGGATCAGAACGCGGGTTTCCGTCACGGTGAAGGCGATGGTGAGGCGGCGCTCGAAGCCGACAATGCGCAAGCCTGGCCGTATGTCGGCGCGGCTGTGACCGCGCTCCGCCCCAACAGCCATGCCCCGGCAGAATGTCTCGATCCGCGAGATATAGCCGAGGGCGGTTTCCGGACCGGCGGCGTTCGCGATCCAGTCGTAAAGCCTTTGCAAATCCTCCAGGGCTTCCGGGGCAAATTCGACAGCGCGCTCTTTCACCCGCGCCCCTTCAGCCGTTCGGCATGCCGGGCGCGGATATTGTCAAACACCGTATCGATGCCAACAGCGCGCTCGGGTTCCGCCTGCATCGCGTCATAGACCGGGGCGACCTCTTCCCGCAGCCAGCGCTCGACAGCGGCGTCGCGCTCCTGGAGCGCCCGCAGACCGGCTCGGACAACTTCGCTTGCCGAGGCATAGGCTCCCGAGGCGACCTGTTGATCGATGAAGGCGGCATGTTCCTGGGGCAGGCTCACCGTGCGCTTTTCGATATTGGCCATGTCAATCTCCTTTTCTCCCAGAATACCACGTAGTATGATTTTTTCATACTAATTTCGGAATCCTCTCTACACGCCGCCGGATTTCTTCTGCGCGATGAAGGCGTCGATATCGCAAGGCCGGGGCGCGCCGCTCTCCTCGCCCTCGACGAGCGCGGCGGGCAGGGCGGCAAGGCGCGCAAAAAACAATATAGAGCAACTTTCCACCCTGCCCCGCGCGAGGCCCTGCCGAGCGCGGGGAGCGAGCGGCGGCATCGGGGCATTATGGAATTGCATCGAGGTTGCTGATATACTAGAGGACGTAGGGCGCACTTTTGGGTTGCTGCGCAACCCGTGCGCTGCCGCTCTTGGGGGACACCCCCGCCGCTTCGCCCTACGGGCGCTCGGCATCCCCCGAACACCCTCACCGGCATCGAGCCGGTTGCGGGTGTGGCGCTCATTGCCGCTCGGCTAGGCCCTCATATGCCGGGCCGGGCTTTCGTGGTTGCCGCCGGGCAAGAGGCTTTCCGGCCTCTTCCCTGACGGCAATCGCCAGACTGACGCCGCGTGTTGCGGAGCGGTCTGCGGTTGTCGGCTCGCCGAGGCAGGCGGGCGCGTGGCTCTGGCCAGCTGATCCCTGGCAACCCGCGCGCTCTTTCCGTTCCGCCCTGCCCGGCCACGCAATCGCTTACCGTGACCTAGGCGCGCGGCGGTTGTGAACGATGGTTCACAACCTGCTACGGGGTTACGGCATGGCGATCTACAGCTGCAATCTGCGCAGCATAGGCCGCACCACCCACGCCGAAGGAACGGCGGGCGCGCACCTGCTCTATATCGGGCGGGAACGCGCCGCGTCCGAGCTCATGGCCGAGCACATGCCGGAAAATCCGCAGCAGGCGCGGACCTGGATGGATCGCCACGAGCGCGAGGCCCGCAAGAACGCCCGCCTCTGCGATAAGCTCCGCGTCGCCCTGCCCCGCGAGCTGACCGCACCGCAACGCGCCCAGCTCGTGCGGGACCTCATGGCCGATCTCACCGGCGGGCGCGTCGCCTGGTACGCATCGATCCATCAGGACGGCAAGGACGCCTATAACCCGCATGCCCATATCGTCATCGTCGACCGCGACATTACGAGCGGCAAGCGCGTGCTGTGCCTGTCCGACAGCATGCGCGACCGGCAGAAGAAAGGGCTGCCCGGCCCGACCGCCGTTGAATGGGTGCGCGAGCGTTGGGAGCACCACGCCAACCAGGCGCTTGAGCGAGCGGGACATGAGGCGCGGATCGATCGCCGCAGCCTCGCCGCCCAGGGTGTCGAGCGCCAGGCGCAGATCCATATCGGCCCGCGCGCGCAGCACATCGACAGCCAGGTCAGGCGGCCCGAGAGCAAGACCGTGCCCGATCCGACGCCACGCCATCCGGACCGGGTGATCGACTATCCAATGATCGACGCCGGGCGCACCCGCCGCGAGCGCAACGCCGAAATCATCGATCTCAATTTAGAGCGCGAGGCCCGCTCGCCGCATTTCGAAATGCGGGTCATGGCGCAGTTCGAGCGCGAGCAACGCAGCCGGGACCGGCTCACCGAGGCGCAGCTGATTGCCGCCGCTCGGCGGCGCACGCTCGAAGAGCGGCGCATCCGCCGGGCCGTTGCGGCGCAGCGGCGCGACATCCGGGCAAAGCGCGACGCGGAAGGCCGGTTCGTGGGGGAGTGGCTGCGGCAGCGTCATCTGCCGGAGACGCAGGCGCTAAAGGCGAAACATGCAAGCGAGCGCGCCGACCTCACCCGCCAACAGGACAAGCTCTTTGCCCGGTTCTTCGCGGCGATCGATCTTACGGGCCGTACGAAACGCAAGCGCGAGGCCGCGCGGCTTGCCCTGAGCGCCCGGCACCGGGGCGAGCGTGAGGTCCTGGCGCAGCGCATCCGGGAGGTCCGGCAGGTGCAGCGCGACGCGGTCGAGGCCCGGTATAAGCCGGAACTCGCCGATCTCACGCGCGAGCGGGCGCAGAAGCTGGAGACTCTGCGCGAGCGTCATGAAGAGGAGCGCCGCCGCGAGGACGCCCTGCTCCAGGGGCGCGAGGCCGAACGCGAGCGCATGCGCGCAGCCGTGCAGCAGCAAATCGAGGCGTGGCGGCGGATGCAGCGAGTCGGCGAGCGTCAGGAGCACGAGCATAGCCAGGGACCTGGGACCCCCTCGAAGGCCGGACGCGATTGGGACCGGAAGGACAATGACGGCGATTTGGCCCCCGAGGACCGGGCCGAGGTCGCGCGCAGGCGCATGGAGGAGGCGCAACAGCGCAACCGGGAGCGCCTACGCCGCCGGACGCGGGACTTTGACTGAATCCCAAAGGACGACCGGCAGCACGGCTACGAGCGCACCTGAAATGGTAGCTAGCGGATAGCTATCAGCTATTCTGATATCTCCATGGTAATCGATAGCTATCGGCTATCTGTGAGTTATCTGCCAAATATCATTTGGATACCTGCTAGCTATCGGGTAGCATAGAAGGAAAATAATAAAACTATTCCGCTAGAGGACCCTCCATGCCAGTGATCTCATTCGCCAATCCCAAAGGGGGGGCTGGCAAAACCACAACAGCCCTGCTTCTTGCGACAGAACTCGCCGGAAGAGGCGCAGCTGTCGTCCTGATCGACGCCGATCCCGAGAAATGGATTTCTCAATGGGCGTCTTTGCCAGGCAAGCCTGAGAACATCGACATCATCCGCGACGTGACCGAGGACTCGATCGTCGAGCAAATTGACGCCGCCGCGCGGCGGGCGCAGTTCGTCATCGTCGATCTGGAGGGCACGGCGAGTCTGATGGTCGCGAACGCGATCGGCATGTCCGATCTCGTGCTGATTCCGATCCAGGGCTCGTCGATGGACGCGCGAGGAGGGGCGAAAACGATTCGCCTGATCCGCAACCAGGAGCGCATGGCGCGCCGCCCGATTCCGCATGCGGTCGTGCTGACGCGCACGAGCGCCGCCATCACCTCGCGCGCACTGCGCAACGTCCAGCAGCAGCTCTCGGCGGGCGGTATCGACGTGCTCCTCACGACCATCGTCGAGCGCGCCGCCTTCCGCGACATGTTTGATTACGGCGGCGGGCTGAACGATCTCGATTCCTCCGCCGTCAGCAATCTCGATAAGGCCAGGGACAACGCCCGCGCCTTTGCCGGGGAAGTGCTGGCGAAACTGAAAGAGGCCCGTGCCCAGGCCGAGCCGGAAAGGGCGGTTGCGACATGAGCAGGCAGCGCGCAGACCTCGGTTTCAGCGCCGAGCTTGAGAATTTCGATCCGCAGGCGTGGACGCCGCCGCCCTCACAGACGGCGAATGATCGCCCGCCCCCCCAGCAGATCGAGCAGGCGGCGCAGGCGGCGGGTTTCCGCAGCCGCGAGCCGGGGGCGAAAGCTGAGCCCGATCCGGCGCAGACAGTGCGGCGGCGGCGGACAGGGCGCAATGCGCAGTTCAACCTCAAAGCCCGGCCCGAGACGATCGAGGCGTTCTGCCGAATCGCCGATGCCCAGGGCTGGGGCCTGGGCGAGACGCTTGAACAGGCCGTCCAGCTCCTGGAGCGCGAGTATCTGAAAACAGGGCCGGAAGGCCAAAAGTGAGGGATTCGGGGAGCGCTCCAGGCGCTTCCTGAATTCCCGATAAGTAACTGATTTTATTAATAAATATTTATCTAGAAAGGCTTCCGCGAGGCCGTAACTGTGAGGGATTCGGGGAACTGTGAACAGAATGCTGGAAATCCTTTCACAGTTGGCGGCCCTGGCGTACGCTTGAACATGCGATGACGAACGAGGTGACGACAGCGCCGAAGGTGATCGACCTGAAGCCCCGCCGGGATCAGGCGGTGAAGCCTGCCGAGCTGATCCAGATCACCGGCCATCAGGCGCTGACCCTCAACGCCAGGCGCTCGATCACCATGCTCTGGCACAACGCCCACATGCAGGGGATCGAGGAGGGCAGGGACTACACGATCGAGATCGACGACCTGAAGCCGGACGATCACAAAGGCTATGAGATGGTCGAGGAGGCGATTATCGCCCTCATGCGCACCATCCTCACCGTGAAGCTGCCGGACGGCAAAACCCGGCGGGTGCAGTTTCTCGGCGGTAATGATCTTGACGATCCCGACCGGCCATCCGGCGTGCTGTCCTACAGTTTCGATAAGCGCCTTGTCGAAATTCTCAAGGATTCGGCGATCTGGGGAAAGATCGCTCTGCCGGTCCTGATGGCCTTTACTTCCAAATATTCGGTAAGTCTGTATGAAAACGTCTCGCAATGGGTCAATCTCTCCCGCAAGACCTATCAGGAACTGACGCTCGCGGATTTCCGTGAGCTGCTCGGCGTTGAGCGGGACAAGTACCCGGCCTTCGGCGCGCTCAACAAGCACGTCGTTAAGAACGTGGTGGCGGAGGTCAACGCCCTCGCGCCGTTCAGCGTCTCCATCCTGCCCGTCAAGACCGGCAAGAAGGTCACGCATATCCGCATCGGCTGGTGGTCCAAGAGCAAGGAAGAGCTCGACGCCGCCTGGCAGGAGGTCAACCGCTCGAAGATCGGGCGCAAGGCCCGCATTTCCGGGCAGGCGGAGCATGTCGCCGATCCGTATCCGAGCCAGAACCGGATGGTCCGCGATGCCCGCCGCGAGGCGCGGGCGCTCCGCGAGCAGGCCGAGCGGTGAGCCGGGCAGCCCGAACTCTTCATCTTTGCGTCAGGTTGTGGATATCTTCCCCGAATTCCTCACTTTTGCCCCCCGAAAACCTCATAATAAGCCCCGGATTCCTCACATTATTCCCCGAAAACCTCACCGGAGTCCCCGAATCTCTCACATTTACGGAAATAACCCATTGATCTAATTAGCCGATCTGGCCCTGAATCTTAGAATCCTTGAATCATGAATTAAAAGAAGAACACAATAACTTCGGCATCGGCTTCGCCGATCAGTTTTTTCATGCGCGCCTTCGCCTGATCTGACCCGTAAGGCCGTCAGGAACCCCGGCGCAAGGGGTGGGTCCTCGCCATGCTCACGCTACGCGCTGCGCGTGGCTCCGGTCCCGGCTGCGCCGCCCTTGCACCGGGAACCCTGCCGTCCTTTTCACGGGGTCAGGCGAAGGACGGCTCCGAAAGCAGATCAGCTACTCTTCAGGCTCCGCGCTCTATGGCAGGCAGCTTTTTTCTGCTCTCCAGAGGGTGTGGATTTTTCATATTGAAGCCTAAAGCCCGAACACCGAGAGGGCAGGGCGACCTTCGGCCCCTGGAGAGGGGCGTAAGGCGAATACGGGGATGAACCTTCCAAGAAAAAATGCTCAGCAGAAACCGGCTTTGATGATTGACGTACATCGTCAACACCCTTATGCTGGAAAGAAATTTTTAGAAGAAGAGAGGGAAATATTGCCCGACCGTGTTGCTCATCCGGGCCAAGTATTGAAGCAGGAGCTTGATAAGCTCGGCGTTACGCCGACCGAATTCGCGCGGCAGATCGACGTGCCGCCCAATCGCATCAGCCAGATCATCGCGGGCAAGCGCGGAATCACCGGCGACACTGCCCTGCGCTTTGGCCACTGGTTCGGCACCGATCCGCAATTCTGGCTCACCCTTCAGGCGCAGTTCGATCTCGCCATGGCCGACCAGGAAGCGGGCGAGGCGATTCGCCATTTGCCGACCAAGGAAACCCTTCCGCCGCGCAGCGAGCAACCGAGGTTGGTTTGAGTATCGGTAATCTACAAATACGGCGTTGTCACACAATGCTAATTGATAGGAAGCAATAGTGCTAGCCGTTGATAGAGGACATTTCTTGCGAGCTGCGATAGAAATAGGGCAAAGCGGTGAAAACGACACGCTGCCCTATGACATCGATGCCAGCTTTATTCGTGACAAAGCGGACGATCTCTCGCAAATATGTTTTCATTTATTTCAATCCGTTGATGCAAAGTCCATAAAGGATGCTGCCGCATTTATGAACGCGCTTACAATAGGCTCAGAGCGTCTCCTTGTTCCCGCAGGCTCACATGGATTTCGCATCACCGCAAAGATACATCCGTTCTGGAATCTATATCTGAATGGGCTTGGATTTGCGATCGCCGAAGCAAACGAAGGAAATCGAAGTCACCGCGTCCATTCATATCGATTGGGCCGGGATGCCCCCTCATTTTTTGATAGATCGAATTCATGGAAAACATACAAGGAAGCAACTCTTGAAGAGCCTGCTCTGACGACGGATGGGTGTGTTGTTGTTCAGACTGATATCTCGAGTTTTTATGAACACATCTATCATCACAGATTGGAGAACATTATCAAAGATCTCGGTAGGGAAGATTCTACCGTCGCCGTTCAGGTTGACCGTATCTTGAGCAAGTTGTCTTCAGGTCGCTCTTTTGGTCTTCCAGTAGGAGGGCAGTGTGCTCGCATCCTTGCAGAAGTGATAATGACCCCTATCGACCGTTCACTCACCGAAGCTGGGATTATATGGCACCGCTTTGTTGACGATTTTACATTGATCTGTAGCTCGCGGCAGGACGCATATGCCGCTCTATCGACCTTATCGCATTCGCTCGCAGACTACGGCCTCTCGCTGAATCGAACAAAAACAACGACTCTCAGTGCCAAGCACTATGCGGACTATATCGCGGCCCAACTTGGACATGGAGACGAAGCTAGTATAGTCTTGAGGGAGCTCGACCTGCATTTCGACCCGTATTCCGATGCGGCGCAAGGCGAATATGAACAGCTAAAGAAGTCGTTTGAGGCAATCGATATTCAGTTCCTACTAGACCTTGAGAAGGAGAAGTCGCAACCAGACGCATTCGTGGTTGCTCAGATAGGGCGAGCTCTGAAATTCCAAGAGCCCAACATCGCCGCTCAATTGTGCGCCACTCTGCTGGACCCTCGAAATCTCGATTCATTCCGGGCCTCGTGGTCCAAGATCATGCGTGGCGTTTATTCCGTACGAGCCAATAATGAATTTGAGGCGGTCTTTAACCAGGTAGATGATCTTCTTGATAGGATTCCCGGAGCCACGCCGCACCTTCTAATGCCGGAAGCGAACATTTTGCACTTCTTGCGCGCGATCCGCTTTCGGAAAACGGATGTAAGAGGGGTTTTTGTTCGGCAAAGTTATGATAAGAGTTCCTCTCCAGCAGTTAAGCGTGCCTGCATCGACTGTTGGAGACACTGGCGCGACCGCGCGAATTTCACCCGCCTTAGAAATCAATGGCAGAACCTTGGTTCTGATGAACAGAGAATGCTCTGGCTTGCAGCCGGGAGCTTCGGGGACGATGGCAAGCATGCAAGAATACAACTGCGGGGATCGTTAAACCTGGCGTGGCGACTGGGCTTCGAGCCTAGCAACGGCATTACGTTCGCTTCCTGCTACGAAGATTGGACGAGAAGTGCCGCTTACTAGGCTGCCATTCCGAGACCCGAGAACCGTAGCACGGGATATTCCTGGGGTTCTCGACGTCCTTTTTCCCCGTTTGACTGGCGGACTCGTAAGCTCATTGAACAGGACAATGTTCTCGTTTGAAGGCATCAAACCCGTCCCGAGTGAACTCATTGAGGCAAGTCAGCTTCGGAGAGCAATGTTGTTTGAGCTGTCAGTGGTCCGGGCAGAGAGCCTCTTGAGCGGATCGGGAGAGCCAAACTGGAACGACTGCCTCCAAATAGCAGCAGAGCGCCAACGGCGACATTATGATGCGGAGATTCCGGATCATTTGGAGCAGTGTGACCTGGACGTGGTATCTCATGCTGCGCACAACCTAGTTGAGATGTTGAATAGCATTCAGAGACAGAATTGTGACGCTCAGTTAGAAAGAAGCCCTGTCGTCCCAGGGCTCGGCTGGATTGCGTCTGGCACCGGAGATTTTTCACTTGGCACAATTCTCATTGAGGTAAAACATACAGATCGAAATTTCGTGTCTGGGGATTTCCGACAGGTGCTAATGTACTGGCTATTGAAATATGCATCGTCGCTTGAGAACAGCCAGGAGGTCTGGTCGGATTGTATATTGCTGAATCCAAGACGCAACTCTGCTTTGATGTTCAAATTCGACCACCTGCTGCGATCTGCATCTGCAAGCGCCAGTCGAGTGGAGTTGTTCGAGCTCATGCGTACAATCGTGGGCCAGGAGTTGGATCATCGATAGAGAAGCACATTATTCCAATGGAGATCACGCCCGTCGTACCGTTCCCGTACTGACCCTGAACAGGTGGTAGGGAACTGACTGTCAAAGGCCGCGACGGAAAAAGCCGCCACGTGATCGGAGAAGAAACATTGACTAATCAGCGCGGATTGTCCCCCTTCAACCCCCGCCGCAGCGTCGATTCATCCACCCCCAGCAGCGCCGCCACGGAGCGCCGCGTATGCTCGCCGGTGGCGAGCAGCGCGCGGGCATGGGCCAGGTGTTCAGGCGTGAGTTTCGCGGGTCTGCCGAGACGCTTGCCGCGCCGCCGGGCCGCACTCAGGCCCGCCCTGGTCCGCTCGACAATGACCGAGCGCTCGAATTCGGCGAGCGCCGCCATCATGTGGAAGACGAGCCGTCCCCCGGCGGTCGTCGTGTCGATACTCTCGGTGATCGAGGCAAAGCCGATTCCGCGCTTACCGAGCTCATCCAGCAGGCCGACCAGGTGGCCGAGCGAGCGCCCGAGCCGGTCGAGCTTCCAGACAACCAGCACATCACCGTCCGCCAGGGCATCGAGCGCTTCAGAGAGGCCGGGACGCCGCGCAGCGCTCCCGGATACTCCGTGATCCTCGCAGATGCGTGCGCAGCCTGCGACGCTCAGCGCGGCCCGTTGCAGGTCGAGATTCTGTTCTTCGGTGCTGACGCGGGCGTAACCGATCCTCATGCGCCCCCGAGCCCCTGGTAGGCGCGATCCATGGCCTCGCGCAGCAGCCGTCTGCGCGTTTCGTCATCGGCGATCGCGGCAATTTCGTCGAACGCGGCGTCGATCAGCGGCTCGGCGAGCGCCGCCGGAGGCGTCTGCTCGCCGTAGAGCCACCGGACATAGCGCCCAATCCGCAGCGCCCCCTCTTGCCGCGTCTGCGGCGGCGGTTGCCTCTTTCCGCCCTTATTGCCGGTCCGTTTCATGCGGCCAATTATGCCGCACCTTTTTGCCCGCTCCGAGCAATAACGAAATCAATGGTTTAGAATGCTGGGGATAAACCGCGCAAAAAGGGTCCTTTTTGCCTAACGGTTCGGCTTCTTCTCTGCTCGCCAGTCAATTCAGGGCATTTGAGACTTTGAGCTCTCTTTGGGATCCGCTAATGTGTCGAAGGATAACAAGCGATGATCGCGTTGCTTATGCCTTGATGGGTCGCTTGAAATGAAATTTTTCGTTTCACTCGTGACGGTCTGCGGCGCTGCCACGTTCGCTGTATTAGCGTTCCTTGTTCCGCAGCTCTATGACTTTTCAAGGCAGACAGAGACAGCAGTTGTCAATATTATGAGTAGTATATCGGCGTCATTCATTTTTTTTGTGCTTCTGGATATCGGCTTTCGACTAAGAGAATGGGCGGAGCAACGCGCATTTAAACGATTCTTTGGGGATCTTTCTATGGCGGATTCCTGCAAACTTGTTTACCCGGATTTCGAGCTGAATGAAGAATGTGAAAAACTTATCAAAGACGTTTCTCACCGATATCGAAAGCATAGCACTCCTAATACAGGAACACGCTTCATCGACGTACCCCAAATTGTAGCGTCTAATGACCTCCTAGGGGTAGTTATCGTATCCACCAGTCTCGGCAAATATCTCGGCAAGGCGCCGACACTTATTACAGACGGCGGAGCTTATCATGAAATACAGCGTTATAATCCATCGTTTATATCGTTTGGAATGACTAGCAATATTGTGACGGACCTCTATCAACGTAATGACAAGGATCCGTTATTCTGCATAAAAGATCCTGATACAAATCATCCTCGAATTGTGGTCAAGACGGACGGAGAGGAGCGTAGCTTTGGCCGTAAGGATAATTATCAACACGGTATTATTCTGAGGTACCGACCGCATCGGCAGGAGTTCCCTGGGCAGACTTGGTTCATTTGTGCTGGTATAGCAGCCGCTGGCACGCCGGCAGCCGCGTGGCTTTTAGCTCATAAATGGAAGGAGTATCATAAGCGCTTTCAGGATTCCGACTTTCTGGTTATATTCCAGACCGGAAATTATCCAGAAGCATCGCCTCAAACGAAGGAGGTGCTTGCCTTTTCCAGGCCCTCCGAGGAGTAAGCTATGAACCAACACCGACGTTCGTCATGCGGTCTATTTGTGGGACTTACGACAGTCGATCTGGTCTTTGATCTTCAATATTATCCTACTGAAGATACGAAGAATACGGCATGTGCCTTTGAAAAGGCTGCGGGAGGCCCGGCATCAAATGCAGCAGTTTGCTTCGCATATTTAGGTGGGCAGGCTCACCTCCTTTCTATGCTTGGAAAAAGCAATATGGCTCTCATTGCCAGACAAGACTTAGAGTGCTGTGGTGTGGTGCACTCAGACTTATGCAATGATGACGAGTTTTCCCCCGCTATTTCTGCCATCGTGGCGTCGCGAGCCTCGGCAACTCGTACCATCTGCACCAGCCCTGCAATTAATGCAGACGTAGAATCACTCAGCGTGGCGCAAGAGTCTTTTGACCTAACCCAATCTGACATTATTTTGATTGACGGACATATAACCACCGTGGCGAGAAAAATAGCGCGGGAAGCAAAGGAAAGTGGAGCGACAATCGTACTAGATGGGGATATATATCGACCGGAAATTGAGAGCCTCCTTTCGGATATTGATATTGTTATTTTTGGAAAAAGCTTTTCTGTCCCAGGAAAAAAGAGTGTAGGCGACGCTATAGAATATTTCCGGTCGTTTGGTATTAAGAGTATCGCGGCAACATCAGGGCCTGATCCTATCCAGTACTGGCATGAAGGGGTAATGGGAGTTGTTGAGGTAGAGCCTGTGCGCGCGGTCGATACCCTAGCGGCAGGTGATTTCTTTCATGGTGCATTTTGTTATCAGTTTACTCAGTCGGGAAATTTCATTCAGTCTCTAAAGTTTGCGGCTTGCGTGGCGGCACATTCTGTCACGAGTTTTGGACCCCGTATGTGGATGCAAAGGTATGATGCAGAGTATCTTAAGCGAAAGAGCAGTCCGTGAGGGACTCTGCCAAATAGAGAAGCATCGGTGTAATTCTCTGTTAGAGACATCTAAGCAGGTCCTCGGATATTCTGGGCTTCTCAGGACACTTTGCGGACTGTCGCAAGTGACGTCGACAACTCGTGTGCTGTGTGGAATCGTAGGAATACCGGGTAGTGGAAAGACAGGCCTGTCAAAACGCCTTGTAGAAGACGCTAATGCTAAGAGTGGTAAAGACATCTGTGCGCACTTACCCATGGATGGGTTTCATTTCAGGAATTCGTATCTTCACGCGAACGGTCTTTATGGCGTAAAGGGAGCAATTCATACCTATGACGTTGGAGCATTGCTGCAGAAAATTACAGAAATAAAACAAACTAAGGGAAAACTGGTACGGGCACCTGACTATGTTAGGGCCATACATGATGTAGTAGAAGAAGCGGTTGTAATAAAAGCAGAAGCTGATTTGGTGATTGTCGAAGGTATATATATTGGCGTCCCGTTGGGCCTATGGGAGAATGTAGCAAAGGAAATGAAAACAATAATGTTTCTGGATGAGACGCCAAAAACCTGTGTGGAGAGGATAATAAAAAGAAACCTGGACGTCGGAAGAAGTAGAGCGGAGATCATTGATAAGCTTATCAATGATCTCGATATTATGAAAATCACACTGCAAGCCATTGAATCGGCAACTGCGTTGGTGCGCCTTTGACCCGCATGCGGCGGGGACCCGCACAGCCGCATCAGGTGGACTGAGGTGCCGATGCCAGTGCGACTTATGGCACGTCAGGCATATTTCGCGAATGGAGGTATTCATTTAGTTCGTCATGTGTTGGCACGGGGTCCATAGTGCTTGCATGTCTATGAATGCGTTTGGCAATTTCAAAATTATCTAAATTTTCATCCTGTCTGTCCCGGAGGAATTTGTCCAGTAATCTGATCTGGTGATTTAGGAGCATTGAGGCATACCTCATGTAAGTTCAGGAGGTGGAGAAGACCCCGCAGCCGTACTTGAAGCCTGCATGCAGCGTGCCGAGCAGCAGCACGAAGCGGAGCCCGAAAAAATCAATTAGCGAGCGGAATTCTAGCGAACGAAACATCCTGGAAGCGGGTATTTTTGTCTTTGCGGAGCAGGAGGCGAAGCCGAACGAAGGCCCTATCGCTCTCTATCTCACGGCCGGGCTGCGTAGAAATCTGGAACACGTAGGTGTTTTGCGGTTCAAGGAGCGTCCATTGCGCATCCGGCACATGTTCCATACAAGCCTGAGTGACACGTTCTTGATAACCTGGGCAAGTGGAGATCCCCTGAACCCGGAAAGGTCGGGAATTAGCCTCGCCGCGCAGGTTCACGTTGGAATCCTGGTGAGCAGCGATGATGGCAAGGACGGGTGCGGTGCCGCGATTGGAAATACTGAACTCTAGCACGAGTTGCTTTTCATCAACGACAGAGGCGTGATCGAGGCTGACCGCTATATTGTCAGGAAGGGTACGCTCTGCGATCTGGGCCGCTTCTCCCTCGCTTGCTGTAGCGCGGGGGCGCTCGGAGGCTTGGGCTTGCCGAGTCAACCGTGCAGAGCTCTCTTTGGAGGAGGAACAAACCTCCGTAGGTATTAGAAGAGCATCAGCCGAGGGGGAAAGCGCGGCCGGACGGTTCTGGCTTGCCGCGCCACCGGGCGGAAATGCGGCGAGAAAGAACAGTCCGGCCGCGCAGAGCATGAGGGTTTTCAAGGGTCGCCTCCGCCTGCATCGTGATCACCTGCCAGGAGGAGTTTGGCATTGCCGGGATGGAATACCAAGCGCTGCGCCTTGCGTAGGCAGCGCCTTCCAGTCAGCACGCTATTGGTGGCCGCGTGCCTGCTGGCCATGTCTGCACCCGCACCTGCACAGGATGCGGCCTGCGAAGCTCCCGATCCCCATGATGCGCGTGCGGTCTACAAATGTGTACAAACCCGGCCCAATCAGCTCGACCGTCTTTCCTGTAAACAAGCACGCGACTCATACAGGTATCTTCTTCAACGAGCGGGGCTAAAGGAAGGACGGACGGAACAATACCTGCCACCCTGCGATGTCTTAGGGATGCGCTGAAATAATCCCGCTTCGGGTCCGGAATTGGTAGAATCTGCCCGATGTTGGACCGGGGGCTGGTCGATGCAGCGTCAGGGGAGTTTTGCCGAGGCGGAGTACGCCGGCAAAAAGAAGCAGACGCGGCGCGATAAATTTCTAGCCGAGATGGAGCAGGCGGTGCCGTGGCCCCGTCTGGTGGCACGCTTGGCCCCGCTCTATCCGAAAGGCGAGCGCGGTCGGCCGCCGATCCCCTTGGAGCGCATGCTGCGGGTCTATTTTGTGCAGCAGTGGTACGGGATGGCCGATGAAGCGGTCGAGGACGCATTCTACGACAGCCAGGCGCTGCGCGGCTTTGCCGGGATCGCGCTGAACCGCGACCCGATCCCCGACGCGACCACGGTGCTGCATTTCCGGCATTGGCTGGAGCGGCACGATTTGACCAAGGGACTGTTCGAGGAAGTCAACGCGATGCTGGAGGAGCGCGGCTTGCTGATGCGGCAAGGGACAATTGTCGACGCCACGATCATCGCCGCTCCGTCCTCGACCAAGAACAAGCAACAGAGCCGCGACCCGGAGATGCACCAGACCAAGAAAGGCAATCAATGGTACTTCGGGATGAAGGCTCACATCGGGGTCGATGTCGCCTCGGGGCTGGTGCACACGGTGGTCGGGACCGCCGCCAATGAAGCCGACATCACCCAGACGGGGGCGCTGCTGCACGGCGAAGAGGAAGACGTCTTCGGCGATGCCGGCTACACCGGGGCGGACAAGCGGCCTGAACTTGAGGAACGCGATGTCTCATGGAACATTGCGATCAAGCGCAGCATCATCAAGGCGCTCCCGAAAGCCCTGCGGGACTTGGCGGAGCCGGTGGAGCGGGCGCTGGCACAAGTGCGCGCCGTGGTCGAGCATCCCTTCCACATCCTCAAGAACCGCTTCCGCCATAAGAAGCTGCGCTATCGCGGCCTGCACAAGAACACCGCACAGCTCCACACGCTGTTCGCCCTGGCCAATCTGGTGATCGCCAAGAAGGTGCTCCTTCCCCCGTCATCGGCTTGATGACGCCCGCAGTGTGCCTCAACCCCGCCAAGGCACAGAAGAAACCTAATCCGAACCCCGAATTCGCTCCAAAATCACGAGCAGCGGCGTGCCGGGGCCGGTAAATTATGCCTCGGTCGCTATCCCACCAGGCATACCAGACTTCTTCAGCGCATCCTTAGCGCGAGTTTCGCTTGATTTGAGCGGGCGCGCTCCCACCTGGCAGCGCTGTCTTGGTTATCCGGGCGCTTTCGACCCGGACCATTTCAAGGGCTGTATAGAGGGCGCTTCTACTAAAAAACACTACCTGCCCG